>NPIF01001723.1_pt1 | contig 129043 bp, 110 predicted proteins | sample 8637461 | NCBI WGS metagenome assembly NPIF01 (sample SAMN07420641, study PRJNA396082) | bioreactor metagenome | isolation source: sample BR12 brine-fed electro-methanogenic bioreactor BR | place: Japan: Kochi | collected 2016-12-09 | reverse complement strand
CACCCCGGATGACTACAATGACCTGCCCTGGAACCCCCGCCAGTACTGGAGAACAGGGGGTTCCAGGGTGATTTTTTTGCGTTTAGAGCAAGACCAATTGGGCTGATGAGACAGTTTTTTCTTGCTTTTTGGGTTCGCCTACCAGCAGTTTCATCTGTACAAACTGCTTTTCACTTACCTGCAAACACCGCACGGAACCCTCTGGCGGCAGGTTGGCGGAGAGCCTTTTCAAGTGGGTTTCCATATTGTCGAAGCCATTTATTACCCTGCCGTAAACCGACCATTGAATCATGTCGTATCCGTCTTTCAGGAGGAAACGACGGAACAGGGTATAGGCTCGCTTGTCTTCACGGGTGATAGTGGGGAGGTCGAAGAATACCAGTAGTCGCATAAATCTTCGGGTCTCTTGGCTCATCGGGATCTACATTTGTGTTGATTCGAATAGCGGGAGGTGGAGGTTGCGGCCGCCATCATGGAGTCGTTGGGTTAGACTGACCACCATGCTCTCAGTGGCGTGAAGCACGGTACTTCGCGTCATTACTCCGTCCACATCAATCATAGGTATGTCCTGGTTCAGTATGTTGACGAGGGTCGATTTGTGATTCGGCATCAGTTGGTCATCCTCTTCATGGGGGAAATGCTTGAGCAGGTAGGCATCAAGTAATGGACGAAAGGGCTCTATAAGGTCATCGGCAAGATTAAAACTATTCTGCTCGTTGCGATGATGCAGTCCAAAGGCGGCCATGAAGCCGTAACAAACCAGGTTGCGTGCCAGTGCCGCACGGATTATGGCGTAGCCGTAGTTGAGCGCCGCGTTGTGAAAGCGAATCTGTTTTCGCGTAAAACCACAGCCAAATAACGTCGGAAAATAGAGCTGGCTTGCCTGCGCCTCGGCATTACCACTGTCACCCGACTTGACTTCCTTAATCAGCGCGAGCAGCTTGCTCCCTTCCTTGGTCCTGCCCATGTGTTGTAGGACCAATGCCTGGTTCCTTATCTTTTGCTTTACAATTGAACGCCACAACTGTTTCCGTTGGGGCAAACTCATGGCCAGTTGTGCTTTCATGACTTTGAGAGCGCGACTGTGTGGCAGGTAGGGGATTAAAACCCCGTTTGGGTGGTGGTTTAAGCCGACGGTTATGACGGCGATCTGCCTTTCAGCGCATGCCGAGAGCAGTTGCGCACTCAGGGTGATTTGTGGGCAATCGATAAGAAGAACCGCAATATCTTCCAGCGGGATGCTGACCTCACCATCATCCTGCACTACCTTCAACGCTCCGTGCCTGAGCTTAAGGTAGGATGGGCGGCTGATCATCACGCTTCGCCAGGCCATTCTGCTACTTTCCGGTCCGTAAAGGTTTCCGGGTTTCTTGGACTACCCGGTACAAGTTACCTAGTAGGTCCACGTGATATTTCTCCACACTGTGCGCGGTCTTTATCCCGATACTGCGCATCAGGCCGTTTTTGCCAACCGAACGGTTGCGATCATGCGTCCAAATATGGATGGCGCCGGTCGATATATCGAGGCCGGCATAATAACCTTCGCGTGGTGCCTCGTGTGGTTTAACTACCACCGATACCCAGTCGTTGGGATAGAGACTGAATAAAAAGTCAAAACTATCATCAATATCTGTCCATCCCCTCTTCCCCTGTGCGACGGCCTTATTTGGTAGTTCATTCCTTGCTGCGTCCGAGACATAAATAGGTACGGCAAAATACCGCTCTTTTTTAGTAAAAATATCGACTCGCACCATATTCCCGTTATTGGCAATCCCGCCGCGAACCGGCATGCCACTTTTTTGTACTGTGAATAGCTTGACGCTGCGGACTACAGGTGCGGTGGATTTATTATTACCGGGTTTATACAGCGGTTCCTTAAAAGCCTTTTTGCCATCATCACCATGTTCGGTTAAACGCTGTGTAATGGCCTGGATCAGCTGGTGGTTACGGGGATCTTCATAACCCACGATGTTGGGTATATCTTTCAGTTTCAGTTTTTCTAGCGGTGTCTTGACCGTGCTTCTATTGTCGCCAAGATACTTTGCAGATCGGATAGTCTCTTGGTGTGCCGCGCCAAGGCCGCGCCGGGTCGGGGCTCGTGAGACGCGTATCGGTTTTACTTGTTTCAGCCTCTCATCCGTGTAGTAGGCGAGGTTTTTCAGTTGTTGTGCCGGGTCAGGTGATAACCAGGCCAAAAGTTCACGGCGAAAGTCGGTCCAGGGTTGAGGAAAGTGATCGTCGAGTTTGCGAAGGGCGTTTATATCTATTATTTCCCCAGTTTCCGGATCAAAATGATGGCCGCGTGCGTACTGTAATTCCCCTCTGCGGGAATAGTCTGCAAGGCGTTTCACCATGGCGTGACTACAGGCTGCCACAACAGCAGCATCAAGCGCATGGTGTAGATCGCCATTTTCACGAACTTTGATCAAGCCCCATCGAGCACGTAGATAGGCAGTTAACTGGCCTGATACTACAACGCAACGCTGATTCGGTTTGTTCAGCTTTAAGTGGGTTTCGACCATGCGTTTGAATTCACGGGCGATGTAACGGGTGTCGGTAAGATGCCGCTCGCGGAATTCAGTAGCAGCCTGTGCAGCAAAATCTTTTCTCAACAGGTTACGTTGTTTGCTTGCTCGATAGCTCTTGTTGCTGTTAACCCATGCCACAAAATTTCGCCACTGTGCGCTGTTACTCGCCCCGTCGAGATATTCATAGGGTGTCTGGTTTCCTTTGTTTCGGTTCTCGGCAGTGAGCGTTAACACTTTATTGTTCATGCCGTCATTAAAGCTGCGGGAGTAGGGCAGTGCGTGATCAATCTCTACGTAGCCATCTTCAAAAAGACGATTGATGTCTAACGGCTTCAGACTGTATGCGCATTTTCCACTCTGTTCGCGGTAAAGGCGCCACTTGGTAAGTTGTAAACCTTTTGGGGTAAAGCCAAAGTTTTCCTGAAAAGTTTCAATGTCCCTGGCCTTGTCTTTCTGATATTTCTCCTGGTCCTTTTCTATTTTGCGTCGTTCGTCAAATGGTTTGTTCAGATCGCGAGCCAGTTCAATATGCACCGCGTCAGGTGGACCGTATTCCCGGATAATAGCATTAACCAGTTTTCTCGCCTGGTTGAGGGCTCTGGAGACCACCGGGTTGGCAATTGACTGTTTGCTAAAGCGGGGGATATAGGGAGTTTTGCTTGGTTGTGGTAAGTGGCTGTGATGGGAATAACCTGCCAGCTTTACCGCTTCGTCATACCGGTGGCCGATCTCCATATGGGGTATAATTTTGCGTAATGCCTTGATGGATAGTCGGACGAATTCACTAAAAGACTCATTCAGTACAGCTTCTATAACGGAGGCCTCAACGCCTTTCTCGATGAGCCACTGTTTTGCCTCTGCATCCTCTTTAAATACAGTCAAGGCGTAGGTAATGTTGTCCAGTTTTTCCGGGTTCTGGCTGTCACGCTGCCACTCCAGATTTAACCCCGCATTTTTATAGGCATTACGCAGTGCGTGGAATGCTTTGGCCTCGAAGAAGACTCTATTTTCCGGACTTTTTCCATTGTCCTGGGCGGGGTGATAATGCAGACCGACGAATCGTATGTCGTCGGGAAGTTCCAGGATTTTGCGAACCTGCTTGTAGGTCAGTTTACTCTGGCTAAATGGCTTTGATAGGAGTGCCTGGCGTTCGGATTCGTTCAGGGGGCGTGTTTCCCCCGATCCGCTCACGCGTAAGTTATTCAGTTTCGTTAACCAGATAAAACGTTCTGCAGTGTAACTTGCCTTTGGAGCCCTGAACTCATCCGGTTCTAAGGTACAATGCCCCACCATTTTTAACAGGTTTGTTCCCGATAGTGCGGGGCGTCTCTGCATCAACAGCGTGTGAACAGCATCTTCCAGTTCCGGTGTGGCATAGGGGTTGCCGAGTTCCCGCTGACGGGAAAAAAGTAAGTGAAGCTCATCTTCAAGATCGTGGCGCGAGAAAGTATGGTTGTACGCGCCTCTTTTGTTCCGCTTTGCCGCTCTGAAAGCCTCATGCCGGGCGGCTAACTCACCCATCGTGCGCAATCCCGACTGTTCCAGTAACGCCTGGTTCTGGTTGACGCCGCTAAGCATTTGGCCGGCTTTTTCGTCAGTTTTCACCTCACTTTTTCGATTTGAATGGAAGCCGCGATGTTTGACGATATGGTATAGAACTGTGGCCAACTCGGCGGATGTAAGTTGTCGATCTAGCCCTTGGGCGCGTAGTTCCCAGGGGGACTGGCCACTGATAAAAGTGGATGTGTCGGTGTCCGGAATCAGGTTGTGGCGTTTGAATAACCGGCGCAAGCGCAGTAGACGATGGGCTCGCCGTTGCAGACGCCGCCTGGTGAGACGAGCATCCCTGCGTATCTTGTTGAGTGGCTCGCCCTCTTTTGCTGTTTCAGCCCGGTCAAATGTGCGCACATGGAGCCCAATAATATGCTCTTGCCCTAACAGGGCGGCTCCAACGGATGCAATTCCAATATCGAGACCGAGGGTATAGGTTTGTTGTGGCTTGGCGGATTTAGGCATGGTCTTCCTTCTCGGCTTATTATTGTGTATTCTTTACGGCGTTGTGGTTATCCGGGGTGAGAGCCGTTACTACAATAAGGTCTTTAAATAGAACCGAACCCGACCCGACCTCTGCTGCTTGCATGTCGGGTTTTTATATTCTGGAAATTAGTGTGTTTTCCATAGCCCTTTATCGTCCGGCGGGCTGATTAATTTCTGAGAGTACTAAACTTCAATTAAGATTAAAACGCCTAGGCTTGGTTGTGGTTTTAAGACTTCTTAAGCCATCCGCTGTTTGTTCCATCTTTTCCCTGGCTACTTGCTTATCTCTTTAGTTCCTCTATGATGTGCCAAGACTCTATAAATAGTTAATTATTTCAATAACTTATATAGGTATAAATAGAATATTGCATCTGAGGTTCAGGTTATGCAGTCAGGTCCGCGCGAGATCGAAACCCCGTTCCGTCCCATTCCACTGGAAGTGCCGGAGGGAATGAAACCGAATGAGTTCTTCAACAGCACCGAAAACCTCAACGATCTGGTGCATAACAACGGTCTGCTGGTGAACCCGGAGAATCTGCTGCTGTATCGCAAGGCGCTGGGTCACAGCAACGAATTTGACGCCTCCATCATCTACAACACCTCCAACTGTATTCTCGATCCGCTGGGGCGTCCGGTGCGCCGCACCCAGGTGCCGGATCAAGTGAAGCATGTCTGGAACCGCATGAACCAGGTGCTGATCGAGTACATGCTGGAGCAGTACCCCGATCCGGAGGAGGCGCTAATTCTGGCGGGCGAGGCGAGCCTGGACGCCACCTGGCCGCTTACCTCGCCGGGGGTGCCCAGTATCCGCATGCTGCACAACCATTTTATCGTGTTCGACAAACGCCAGTTGCGCCAGGCGCGGATGGCCGACCCGGACAATCCGAACCTGACGGATGGCGGTCAGCACAGCCTGTTCCAGGCCTATATGAATGATGTCTACCGTGAATTCTTCTCCCAGCTGGATCTGCATATACTCCGTCCGGTCACGGATGGCAGCTGTCGGCTTGAGCTGACCGGTTATCCCCAGGGCCTGCCGAGCTGGGAGGTGCAGGGGGGGGTGGAGATACTGAAGAGCATCCGCTTCTGGCGCGAATACGACGCCATCCTGATGGGCTTTATCGATTTCTACCGTACCTTCTTTACCCAGGTATCGACCCGCAATGCTCCGATCCCCAAGGATGCCTACTTCCCGGAGCAGATCGAGAACACCCTGTTGTACAACAACGATTTTCTCCGGGTCGCCAAGAAGGTGCGTGATCAGTGCGTGCAGGACGCCAAGTATGCCAACGCCATCCGCTGGCAGCCGGCCTTTAAACAGTTGCTCTACCGGGATGACAGCGGGCGCCTGATCGTGACCATCAGTCAGAACTCGATCGGTAACGCTATCACGGAGCTGTTGGGTGTGGTGGTCAGGCGCATCCCGGATGCGCAAGCCTATGAAGCGAAAGAGCCGCAGTTGATCGAGCGGTTGCTGGAAGTGCGCCGGCGTCTGGTGGACGCCGACCTGGGGGAGGCGATCAGTACACCCTATTGGAGCGCCGCATAGCACTGGCCGGCGGTTGTTTGGAAAGCCGTGCGATCAGATAAATAGTCCTATAATCAAAGTGGTAGTTACGCGCTGATTTCGCCAGGAGCTATTGAGCGAGGTCATTGTTTTAACAGGTAGGGGTTTTACTCTCCCGGTGGATTGATACTATGGATAGCTGCGGCGAGAAGAAACAACACTTCGATTATGGATTATCTACGCAAGGTCTACCAATTGAATATCAGTCTCCTGGGCGTGGTGCCCGAGGTGTGGCGACAGGTACGGATTGCCGATAGTGATACCCTCGCCTCCCTGCACGAGACCCTGCAGGTTGTCATGGGATGGACCAATATCCACATGCACATGTTTATCAAGGGGAAGGAGAAGTACGGCGTCCCCGACGACCAGTTCCCCGATGATACCCGGAATGAGCAGCAGGCCCGCCTGCGCCAGGTACTGAAGAAACCGGGCGACAGCCTGCTCTATATCTATGATTTTGGCGATGCCTGGGAGCATCGGGTGGTGCTGGAGGAGGTGTTGCCCTACGACCTGTCCCAGCGTCTGCCCACCTGCACCGGTGGTGCGCGTGCCTGCCCGCCGGAGGACGTGGGTGGCCCGCCCGGCTACGACGAGTTCCTGGAAGCCATCGCCGACCGCTCCCACCCCGAACACGACTACATGGTGCGCTGGATCGGCGGCGAGTTCTCCCCTGAGCTGTTCGATATCAACCTGGCCAATCAGCAGTTACGGGATAATCAGCTGCGTATTGTCTGATCCCCGTTTCAGTGCACGGTGGGGATGCGCTTGAGCGGTTCTATCAGGCTCTCCAGACCGTTGAGCTTGATCTCCAGGGTGAGGGCCATCAGCTGCCCCAGCTCCCCTTCCGGAAATCCCCGGTTGGCAAACCAGACCAGATAGGCCTCCGGCAGGTCGATCAGGGCGGTTCCCTGGTACTTGCCAAAGGGCATCTCCAGCTTGGCCAGTTTAACCAGGTGCTTTTTCTCAAACATGGGCGGTTGCGGCTCGCGTCGGTCGGATCAGCATGGTGCTACTTTTTTCGGGTCAGCGGTTTATGGCCCGCCTCCCGGACTGGCGTGTCGGACGGCTTGGCGCTCGGTTTACGGCGCTTGCCGATATTCTTGCGGTCGCGCAGCCGCTGCTTGGGTTTCCTGGCCGCGCTCTTTTCAGTCTTGTCGGTTACCGTTTTCTTTTTGCCGCCGGCGGCCTTGCCTGACGTCTTGAGCTTTTTCGGGCCGCGATACTTGCCGGCGATTTCCTTGATCAGGCGGCGGTCGAATTCGTGCTTCAGGTAGCGCTCGATACCGGTCATCAGGTTCCACTCCTGATGGCTGATCAGGGAGATTGCCAGCCCCTGTTGCCCGGCCCGTCCGGTGCGGCCGATCCGGTGCACGTAATCCTTGCCGCTGCGGGCCATGTCGAAATTGATGACCAGGTCCACGCCCTTGATATCCAGACCCCGGGCGGCCACATCGGTGGCCACCAGCACCTTGATGGTTCCCTGGCGCAGCAGGGCCATGATCTGGTTGCGCTCATCCTGGCTCATCTCGCCATGCAGTACGCCGGCCCGCACCCCCTGCTTGCGCAGTTCCGGGCCCAGGGCGTCGGCCTGCAGCCGGGTGTTGGTGAATACCAGCGCCTTGTCAAACGTCTCATGCAGCAGCAACCAGGCCACCAGCCGCTGCTTGTGCAGCTTGTCATCGGCCGGAATGATCTGCTGGGTGATGTTCTGGTGCCGGTCGCGCACGGTGTTCAGGCTGATGGTGACCGGATCGCGCAGCAGTGTGTCGATGATCTCTTTCAGCCCGCGATGACTCAGGGTGGCGGAAAACAGCAGGGTCTGGCGCGCCTTGTTGCATTGGTCGGTGATGCTGAGCACATCTTCACTGAATCCCATGTCCAGCATGCGGTCCGCTTCATCCAGGATCAGCACCTCCAGGTCACGGAAATCGGGTGTGCCCTGCTCCAGGTGCTCCAGCAGGCGTCCCGGGGTTGCCACCATTATCTCGGGATTCTTGCGGAACAGGGCACGCTGAAACTTGAATGACGCCCCGCCGGTGATCAGGCCGATCTGCAGACGGGTGCCGCGGATCAGTTTTTGGCCCTGCTTGAGGATCTGCTGCGCCAGCTCCCGGGTCGGCACCAGGATCAGCACCCGGGTGCCACTCTCCGGTGCCGAGGTGTTCAGCAGATGGTGCAGGGTCGGCAGCAGGAAGGCGAAGGTCTTGCCGCTGCCGGTTTCGGCGCTGGCGATCAGATCGCGTCGCTCCAGGGCCACCGGAATCGCCTGCTGCTGGATCGGGGTGGCCTGGTTCAGTCCCAGGTCGTCGAGCGTCTGGAGCAGGCGGGGGTGGAGCGGAAAACTGGATAACAACGGAATCACCTTGGTTGCAAGAAAACAAAACTGCCCACTATTGTAATCCATTGCCGGTGGGATGTTGGTATAAATCGACCGGTCTTCCGGGCGGCTGTTCTATGCCATAATCCGCCCCGGGCAATCAGTGGTGATCTCCTTTTCAGTCGGGATGGTGTGGTGAAGCAATTCGATGTGATTATTATCGGTGCCGGGGCCGCCGGGCTGATGTGCGCGGCGTCGGCGGCGCAACGGGGGCGCGCCGTGCTGTTGCTGGACAACAGCCGCAAAGTGGGCAAGAAGATCCTCATGTCCGGTGGCGGGCGCTGCAACTTCACCAATCTCTATGTAGAGCCGGACAACTACGTCTGCCGCAATCCCCATTTCTGCAAGTCGGCGCTCACCCGTTACACCCAGTGGGATTTCATTGCCCTGGTTGAGCGATACGGGATCGCCTACCACGAACGGGATCATGGCCAGCTGTTCTGTGACGACTCTTCCCGGCAGATTCTGAACATGCTGCTGGCGGAGTGTGACCAGTCCGGGGTTACCCTGCAGACCGCTTGCGAGGTGCTGACCATCGGTCACGATGATCGATATCATCTGACCACCAGCGGGGGGGATTTCTGTGCCCCGTCCCTGGTGGTGGCGACCGGGGGGCTCTCCATCCCCACCATGGGATCGAGCGGGTTCGGCTATGCCATCGCCCGTCAGTTCGGCCTGAATGTGTTGCCCCAGCAGGCCGGTCTGGTGCCGTTCACCTTCAGTGACCGGATGAGGGCGCTGACCGGGCGGCTGGCCGGGATCTCCCTGCCGGTAAGCATGAGCACCGGCGACAGGACATTTACCGAACAGATGCTGTTTACCCACCGGGGCCTGAGCGGCCCGGTCGCCCTGCAGCTCTCCAACTACTGGCAGGCGGGGGAACCGGTACGGATCGATCTGTTGCCCGGCGTGGCGGCCGATGACTGGTTGCGGGATCTGAAAAAGGCCCATCCCCGGGGCTTGCTGAAAAACCTGCTGGCGAAGCGGCTGGCCAAAAAACTGGTGCATGAGTTGATCCGGCTGGATTGGGCCGAGTGGGAAGAGCGGCCCATTGCCGAGATCCCGGACCGGGTGCTCTGCCAGATCGGTGGACAGTTGAACGGCTGGATACTGAAACCGGCGGGTACCGAAGGCTACCGCACCGCAGAGGTGACCCTGGGGGGCGTGGATACCGATGAACTCTCGTCAAAAACCATGGAGTGCCGGCGCCAGCCCGGTCTCTACTTTATCGGTGAAGTGGTGGATGTGACCGGTCACCTGGGCGGATTCAACTTTCAGTGGGCCTGGTCTTCCGGCTATACCGCCGGCCAGTTTGTCTGACTATTGGTCCCGGCTCACCGTTCATTCTGGGGGGTCAGCCGATCAAAGACGCTGTCCCCGGCGCGGTTGGAGACGGGGCGGTTGAGCTGGTTGAGCATTCTGATCAGGCGCTCGTGCCGGGGCTGCACCGAGAGTCCTTGGGAGATATGGCGCCGGGCAGCCAGGGTGCGGCCCCGGTCCAGCTTGGCCTGCGCCAGCTCGGCGTAGCGATCGGCAATTTTCACCAGACCCCGGCGGGCGTCGCGGTTGCCCGGCTCTTTTTTCAGCACCGCATTGTAGTAGAAGCGGGCGCTGTCACCCTTGGGGTAGCTGAGCCGATCGGTGGCCAGGCGTTGCCCGGCCTTCTCCAGCAGCTTGCTGATCTCCGGGTCCACCGGGGCGGGTTCCGGTTCGGCCGGGGCTGTCTCCGTCACCAGTGGAGGTGGTTCCTGGGCCATCTCCCCGTCCGGCGCTTCGGCAGGCTCGGGGGCGGTCATCGACTCGCTGGCAGGCGCCACCACGGCGACCGGCTCCATCGGTGGGGCTGGCGCTTCGACCACCGGTTCCGCCGGTTCAGTGGGCTGCTCGACCGAGCGCTGGCCCAGCCCCAGTCCCAGGCCGGCCAGCAGGATCAGGCCGGCCGCACCGCCATAGGCCAGCCAGTGCCATCGGCGGCGCGGGGCGGCCGGTTGCCGGGCTTCCACCGGCGCTGCAGTATGCTTCCTGCCCGCCTTCAACTGGCTGCGCAGGGTTTGCAGATTCATCAGCAGTTCGACGCCGTTCTGGAAACGATCTTCCGGTTTCTTGGCCAGCAGCTTGTCCAGCAACGGTTGCAGTTCAGCAAACTGTTCCGGCAGCTTTGGCACCGGGTTCTGGATATGGGCCAGCAGGGTGGCGGCGAAACTGTCTGCGGTATAGGGTTTCCGGCCGGTGAGCATCTCGTACAGGATGATGCCCAGGCTGTAGAGGTCGGAGCGGCCATCCACCCGGCGAATGCCCTGGGCCAGTTCCGGACTGAGATAGTGGGGACTGCCCATCACGGTGCCGGTGACGGTCAGGTCATTGTCGGTCTGGATCAGTTTGGCGATACCGAAATCGGTCAGTACCGGTGTGCCGTCGTTGCGAAACAGGATGTTGGAGGGCTTGATATCCCGGTGTATCACCCCTTCGCCGTGCACATAGGCGAGGCAACTGGCCAGGCGGCTCAATATTTTCAGCGCCTGGGCCGGTTTCAGCCCCTGCATGATGCGGGATTTCAGGTCGCCCCCCGGCAGGTACTCCATGGCAATATAGTAGAAGCCGTCACCCTGTCCGATGTCGAAAATGGCGATCAGGTTGCTGTGATTCAGCCGCGCTATATAGCGTCCTTCGTTGAAAAAACGCTCAAAGAACTGCGGGGTTTCCGGGTCGTGCAGGACCTTCAGGGCCACCGGTCTGCCCAGTGACATCTGGGTGGCCAGGTAGACAGTCGCCATGCCCCCCTTGCCGAGGATACGCTCAATACGATAGCCGGGAACTTTGATCTGCAGGCTATGGTTCATTACTGGTCCTGTCGGAACTGCTCTGGCGCCTGGCGATTTCGCCATGCACCTGCTTGGAAAGAGGTTACCCCCTTGTTTGGGGGTATCGTCCATGAATGGGGTAAATTGAGTACTGCTTCACTGATTGGCTCCTTGGTGTTGCGCTTGCCACTGTTTCCTGGCCAGCCCGATGGCGCGGCTTCTGGCCTGTAAAATCAGCTCCGGAATCATCTGCGGGTCGGTCGCTGAAGCCGCCAGCGCGCCGGTGTCGACCGCAGCGGCCGCGTTGCGTGCCGCCCTGATCCAGTCTGCCTGGGGATAGGGCTGCTGTTCAAATCCGGTGCGTCCCCGTGCGTCCGCTTCACAGGCGATCAGGAAGCGCTCCAGCTGTTCAGGACGGCGCAGCCCGTCGACCTTCTGCAGGGTGCGCAGCAGCGTGGCCGGTTTCAGCTCCAGGGCCCGATGGCTGTGGGTATGATACTCCGCCACCTGTCGGCAGAGGTCACGAAAACGGTTGGGAATACGCAGCCGGTCGCACAGCCGGTCAACCAGTTTTGCGCCGCGCTGCTCGTGTCCGTGATGGCTGGGCCACTCTGAAGCAGGGGTGGTGCCTTTGCCCAGATCGTGCAGCAGGGCCGCCAGCCGGGTTTCCGGCTCGGTGCTGAGTGCACATGCCTGGCTTAGCACCATGAGGCAGTGCAGGCCGGTGTCGATCTCGGGATGGTGCCGTGCCGGCTGCGGGACACCGAACAGGCGATCCAGTTCAGGCAGAATCACCCGGAGTGCGCCCAGCTCACGCAGGGTCTGGAAGAAAACCACCGGATCCCGGTCCTGCAGGGCGCGCAGGATCTCGGCCCAGACCCGTTCCGGCACCAGTTGATCCAGTTCACCCTGGCCGATCATCTGTTCCACCAGTTGCCGGGTCTGTTGCGCCACCCGGAACCCCAGTGGCTGCAGCCGGGCGGCAAACCGGGCCAGCCGCAGAACCCGGATCGGGTCCTGGCGGAAAGTGGGTGTGTGGCGCAGGCGGCGCGCCTGCAGATCCTGCTGGCCGTTCAACGGATCGATATAGTCGCCGTTTGGTGCACGGGCGATGGCGTTGATGGTGAGATCCCGCTGTATCAGGTCATCGCACACCTGCTCCTGCTCGGTTCTGCCGCGGGTGTCTCCACGCGGCAGGGCATACTCCTCCTTGCTGTCGGGGTGGAGAAACACCGGGAAATCCCGGCCGACCTTGCGAAAGCCCCGGGCCACCAGCTGCCCGGCCGTGATACCGGTGACCAGCCAGTCACGATCGTTGATCGGTAGCCCGAGCAGCTGGTCACGCACGGCGCCGCCAACCAGGTAGGCGTGTCTGCTGAAGCTGTTAGAATCGTCCATGTGACTATGCTGAAACCTCTCTCATCGCGATCTGGCAGAGCTCCGTTTCCGCCGTTCCGGCTGTTGCTGCTGCTTCTGGCGGGCCTTCTGCAGGGCTGCGGCAGCCTGGGCTATTATAGCCAGTCCATCAGTGGTCATCTGCAGCTGATGGGCCAGCGGCAACCGATGACGCAACTGGTGCAGGATCCCCGGACCCCGCCTGAATTGAGACAGAAGCTACAACAGATCGGGGCGATGCGCACCTTTGCCAGCAGCGAGCTGGGACTACCCGATAATGACAGTTATCGCAGTTATGCGGCACTGGATCGGGAGGCGGTGGTCTGGAGTCTGGTGGCCACCCCCGCCTACTCGGTGCAACCGAAGCAGTGGTGCCACCTGTTTGTCGGCTGCACCAGTTACCGGGGTTATTTCTCCCGGGCGCGGGCGCAGCGGGTGGCGGATGCGTTGCAGGCCGAGGGCATGGATGTGGCGCTGCTGCCGGTACCCGCCTACTCGACCCTGGGCTGGTTTGACGACCCGCTCCCCAGTACCGTGATTGACTGGCCAGCGGCCAGAATCGCCGGCCTGATTTTCCATGAGCTGGCCCATCAGCAACTCTACGTAAAGGATGACAGCGCGTTTAACGAGGCATTCGCCAGTCTGGTGGAGCAGGAGGGGGTGACACGCTGGTTGCAGGATCGCAGTCATCAGGAACTGGGCCGGTGGCGCGAGTCGCGCCGGCGGGAGCAGCAGTTTGTGGCCCTGTTGCTGGAAACCCGGCAGGCGCTGGCAGCGCTCTATCAGCAAACGATGGACAGGAAGCGGATGGCCCGGCGCAAGGCGATGCTGTTTCAGCAATTGCGCGAGCGCTATGCCGGACTAAAACAGCAGTGGCAGGGATACAGCGGTTTTGATGGCTGGTTTGCGCGGAAACTGAATAATGCCCACCTGGCCTCCATTGCCACCTACGAGGCCAGAGTGCCGGCGTTCAGGCAGCTGCTCAAGCAGAACGGCGGGGATCTGCCGGCGTTCTATACCGCCAGCCGGGCCCTGGGCGAGTTGCCCGAAGCGGAGCGTGCAGCGCGCCTGCAGCAACTGTTGGAAGCGGCCGAGGGGGCCGGCGCTCACCAGCCGATACGGAGATAACGCAACAGGTTGCCGGCCGGATCCTGCAACAGCAGACGTCCTTCTGATTCCGCAAATGCGTAGGTGCGCAACTGGCCGCTCTGCAGATCCTGCAGCAGGATCACCTGGGGTTGCACCTGTTTCAGCCGGCCCTCGCGGAAATTGTCCCGGTCCAGATAGATCCTGAACAGACCGTTGCGGATCACCAGTATCTCTCCACTCTCGCCCTGCCAGCTGCCGTCCAGTATCGACAGGTTTGCCGGCGGCAGGGGATGACCGTAACCGGGCGGCGGGTAGGGTGGATAGCCGCCCTGGAAGCCGGAATAATCCCGCGACCGCTCGTGCAGTCTTCGCTGGTAGGCGTTGGAGAAGGCGTCCATCATGTCGAACAGGGTTTCGGCCATGCTGTTGTAGCGGTTGGGGTACTCCAGCGCGACGCTTTGCAGGGGAAGCAGTGTCAGCAGAAGCACCAGTCTGTACAGCCGTTTTTTACTCACCTTGCATCCTTTTTTTCCGTGATCCCGGGTCATGCCCGTTCTGTCATCAGATTCTATAAGAATTTTCAAAAGAATAGAGATACTTGCCTGTTCTCTTAAATGGTGTTTATCTTAAGCCATCTTTGGGCGCAATAGAGATAACAAGGGTCGGAAAATCATGGCAAGTCAGTACAGCGGCGGACCGGAGCGGCGCACCCGAACCAAGGAGATGGTGGAGAATTTGCTGGACGAACGCCAGCAGATGCTGGTGCTCTACTGCAAACTGGCGGGCATCGAATCCTTCAATCCGGACAAGCCGGAAAAACAGCTGTTGCAGGACTTCTGTCAAACCCTGGTGGACTATGTGGCCTTCGGGCACTTCGAGGTGTTTGACCGGATCAACAACGGGGACGAGCGGCGCGGCAAAGTAATCCGGGTGGCCCAGGCGGCCTATCCGAAAATTGCCGAAGTGACCGAGACGGTGGTGGAGTTTAATGACAAGTATGACCTCAACGACCACCCGCAGCCGCTGGATGGTCTGACCCGGGATCTCTCCCGCCTCGGTGAGGATCTGGCCAGCCGGATCGAACTGGAAGACAGGGTGGTCCAGGCGCTGCTGCAATGAGCCGGCCGGGTGAAAACAGACGGGGGCCGGAACAGCCATGAAGTTAAAAAACCTGTTCCGCTGGTCGCCCGATGCGGAAGAGTTCACCAAACCACTGCAGCTGAAAAAGCCGTTCAAACTGCTGTTCGACCGGCTGCCCATCGGAATCGATAACAACCGGATCGATGTCACCCTGAGCCCGGAGTTCATGAACCGGTGCCGGCAGTTCGTGCGCCGTTACATGCTGCACGATGTGACGGAGAACTACTGGGGAGAGCCGCCGCCACCGCCTGACAACAAGGATCTGCAGGTGTTGCGCGAGGATTATGCCGGATTGATGGAGCTGACTGTCGATCGGGCCAGGAAACATAACCGACTGGAGATGGTGCAGCTGCTCCAGTTCAGCGTGGTCAAGTACCTGCTGCAGTTGGTGGATCAGGAGTACGAACGCCTGCGCAACCAGATGCAGCGGGCCAAGAGCGTGGACAGCCACCAGTCCACCGGACGCTCGGTCCAGTTACACGAGCGGCTGGTACTGCTGGCCAGAAATGAGGCCGCCATCCGTTACCGCATTACCCGCCGCCTGTTCCGCGAGATTCTGAAAATCGAGAACATGCGCCTGAGCAAACTGCGCAAGTCGGTGCTGGGGCACTCCTGGCCGGTGCCCAAACCACTGCTGTTCAATCCGATGCTGCAACTGCCCTCCCTGTGGGCCGATGAGCAGGTGATGAACCACTACTCGCTGGTCTGCACCGACAAGGATGAGCAGGACGGGTTTGACCGGGTCAATCGCATGGTCACCAAGCTGTTTGCGGAGTTTCTGCCGGCCTGGTGCTGGAGCGTCGATCCGGGTGAGTCGCTGGATGTCACCTGTAGCGATATCCAGACCACGGCACGCCGTCATAACGGGGAGCAGGGTGGCCTGGTCGGCCATGCCGAGACCCTGATGCTGCTGAAGCGCTCGCTGCAACCGGACGAGTATGAAAACGGTAACTGTTCCTGGCTGGACATCCCGGACAATATCGATCGCATCGTCTATTCGGTCAAACACCGCAACGCGATCCGCACCGACGTGGATGATCCCCGGCTGCGCGTCACCTGGGAAAATGACAAGTGGCCCGGTTTTCATCACCGTCTGATGAAACGGATTCTGAAGGCGTTTCAGGGTACCCGTATAGAGCGTGATCTGCTGGCCTGCCACGCGGCACCCGGTATCTACCAGGAGCTGAATCGCCAGGTCCCGGTACGCATCATCTGTCTCTATCTGTCCGGGCGCATGACGCGCCGGGAGCTGAAACGCAAGCTCAACAGCCTGCAGGGCAAGGCGGTGCCGGTCAAGGTGATCCAGGTGCTGGACCGGATGGTGACCGTCATCAAGGGGATGCCTGCTTCCCGCCGGCGGCGGCGCATCTTCAGCTTTTTGCGCCACTTCGCCCTGTTCCGGCGGGATCTGAAACAGGCCTACCAGGCCCATGTGGCCATGAACCGCATCCATCTGCTGGTGCGACCGGAAGATATCGAGTTGTCACGCCGCAACGGCAGCCTGCTGGAGTTCCCGCTGCGGGTGGAGCTGAAACCGGAACAGCATCGAATCCGCAACCATGTGATTATCAAGGCGGACGTGCGTGGCTCCACCACCATGACCAGCGAGTTGCGCAACCGCAATCTCAACCCCGCCTCCCATTTCAGCCTCAACTTTTTCGAGCCGATCAACAAGCTGCTGGATAACTATGGGGCGAAAAAGGTGTTCATCGAGGGCGATGCGGTGATCCTGAGTATTTTCGAGTACGAGGATACGCCCTACCAGTGGCTCTGTGTCTCCCACGCCTGTGGACTGGCGCGCAAGATTCTCCAGGTGGTGGATGACCAGAACGTGATCAATCGTCAGAACGATCTGCCGGAACTCGAACTGGGTCTGGGCATCGCCTTCAGCGACACCGCGCCCACCTTCCTGTATGACGAGGGGCGCGAGATCATGATTTCGCCGGCCATCAATCGTGCCGATCAGCTCTCTTCCTGTTCCGCCGCCCTGAAGCGCTCCGAGTTCGGCAAAAAGTTGGGGCGCGGGGTGATGGTGCTGGCCCCGCCGGCTGACGAGATCATTAACAAGGAGAGTTCGGACAGGCTGATGCGGTATAACGTGAACGGCATCGAACTCGATTTTCCCGCTTATTACAAGCTGAAGTCGGAGCTCTCTTTCCGGCGGGTGGAGCTGGACAGTGGCAAGCGATCACGCAATGACCACCTGCTGGTGGGTCGCTACCCGGACCTGGAAGGACACATGCACACGCTGGTGATCCGGGAGGCGGCGGTGACCGTCTGGGACGGTGAAAAGGCCGGTCGGCTGGCGGCGGACGGTCGCTGCTATTACCAGGTGATCAGTGATCCGGAGCTGATCGCCTACGCGGTCGAGCAGACCAGTCAGCGGCGCCGGCCATTGCCGGGTGTCGCGGGCAACAAGCCGGGCAAGCCGCCTACAGCGTCACGTCACGTCCATTGACGCTCTTCGCGGCCAGCTGCTCCCGCGGGCCCACCGGAGACATTCTGTCGGACAGCCGCTGCAACGGCTGGTGCAGGCGCTGGTCGTAAATTGCCGCGTAGCTCAGTACCCGTTCGGTATAGCGGCGGGTTTCGTTAAACGGAATCAGCTCCACCCAGATATCGGCCGGCAAAGTGGCCTCCGGCAGCCACTTCATGACATTGCGAGGGCCGGCGTTGTAGGCGGCGGTGGCCAGCACCTGGTGCTCGCCCAGCTGCTGGTAGACGTGATTCAGATAGGCCGTGCCCAGTGAGATATTCACTTCCGGCCGCATCAGTTGGGCCAGGCGCGGCTTTTTCAGCTTTGCCTTGCGGGCGATAAAGCGGGCGGTATTGGGCATCAGCTGCATCAGGCCGCGTGCACCGGCGGAGGAGTGGGCGTCGCTGGCGAAGGCGCTCTCCTGCCGGATGACGGCAAACACCCAGGACCGGTCCAGATCGGTCTCGGCCGACTTCTCCGTCACCAGGGTCTGGTGTTCCAGCGGGAAGCGCAACTCCAGATCATCCCAGTAACCGGTGCGTGCCAGGGTGAAGATGGCCCGGTCGTGCCAGCCCCATGACTGGGCCAGCTTGGAGACCCGCTTCAGGTCAATCTTTTTCAGGTTCCGCACGCCCACATTCCACTCGCGCCGGGCGTCCAGAAAACGGCCCAGCTGGAACAGTTCACGGGCCCGTTGAAGGGCGGGGCGCTGCGCCAGCCGGTCAATGGTGGCCTGCTCCAGCTCCAGCGGTGTCGAGTCATAACGGTAGGGCTGATCCAGCCGGTCGGCGGCCAGAAAGCCGTGATAACTGCGCTCTTTGGCCAGGTCGTCAAAGCGAGCCTCGGCCTCGGCCTGATTACCGGACTCCGCCAGTGCCCGGGCCTGCCAGTAGCGCCACCGGTCAGACTCCCGCAGATCGTCCGGCAGGGCCGCGATCCACTTCAGCAGGGTCGGCCAGGCGCGTTTTTTCAGGGCAAGTCTGAGGCGTGACTCATGCAGACGCTGATCCTTGTTCGTGGGGTTGAATGCGTCCAGCGCCGCCAGGGCGTCAGGATGCTCTTCCCGTATCAGGCCAAGCAGCAGGGCGCGTTGCCCCTGATAACGCTCCTGGTCACTGAACGGGATCGTCTGTTGCAGCCGCTGCCAGGTCGTGATGGCGCTGTCGATATCCCGCCGAACCAGCCGCTTGAATCCATCCAGCAGGATGGGCGGGCGTGAATCCCCGGCCGGGAGACTGGCGGCTATGCTGGCGATCCGGCGTGGATCCCGCTGCAGCGCCTGCCACGCCTCCAGCCGCGCCTGCTGGTCTGGATTGAGGTAACGTTTCAGGTAGTTGGCCAGGCCGCTACGGGAGCCCTGCATGGCCAGCTCAACCCGTTTCCAGGCCAGCGCCGGGGTTAACCGGCCGGCGTCGATCCAGGTCTCCAGAATCCGGTCACAGGCCTCCGGGCGGGACTGGCCGTGCAGCCAGATCGGCGTGGTCTCCGCCAGTGCCTTCTCCCGTTTTCCGGTCTCCAGCAGGGCGGTGAGATAGTGGCACTGGTAGGTCACCCCCAGCTTCGGGCGATAGAACACCACGTAGGTCCACCATTTACCCCGCCGGGCCAACTCCTTCAGCCACAGGCGCCGCATGCGGGGTGCCAGGGGGGAGTCGGCATAACGGGTGATGAAGTCATCCACCTGATCACTGCTCAGGCCGGCGAGTTTTTTCTGCAGGGCCTGGAATTCCAGGTAGGGCAGCAGCGGGTAGTCCTGCAGGGTGGCCTTGATATGCTGGAATTTTTCCATGTCGCCGGCCGCGAGGCTGCGCTCCGCCGCCACAAAGGCGCTGCGCTGGCGGTCGAGATCAGAATCTGCGAAGCAGAGTATGGGCAGCAGGACGAGCAACCACAGCACGATCCGTCCGATACTAGGGTGTCCCACTGACCTGTTACTCCTGGTTACGACTGAAAACATAAGGCATAGGGGAAGCTTAGGGGGCGACCTGGCAGGGCGCAAGGGGGAAAACCCTCTGATTTGCGTGGACGCAGTCGATTGCCCGGCCGCCATGAATACGGGATGATACGGGCATGAGCAAGCAATCGGAAAACCTGTCCGCATGGCCTGACAGCCGGCAGTTGCAGCATATTCTGATCGATATCGCCGAGGCCGAAGTGGTGTCCCGCTACCACCACCCGGATATCACCCGCAAGCGGGATGGTTCCCTGGTGACCGATGCCGATCTGGCGGTCCAGGCCCGGCTGACCGAGCAGTTGTCCGCCGGCTGGCCCGAGATTCCCCTGATGGGCGAGGAGATGGGGCCGGACGAGCAGCAGGTCGTGGCGGAACGGGACTGTTACTGGTGCGTCGATCCACTGGACGGCACCACCAACTACTCCGCCGGGCTGCCCTTTTTTGCCCTCTCCCTGGCCCTGGTCGTGGACGGGCGCGCAGTGCTGGGCATTGTCTATGACCCGGTTCGCCGTGAATGCTTCCGGGCGGAACGGGGGCGCGGTGCCTGGCTCAATGATGAACCGCTGCAGCTGCATCAGGGGCCGGACACCTTGCAGGAGTGTATCGCCATCGTCGACTTGAAACGGCTCACGCGGGAGTTGGCCATACGCCTGTCCAGCCAACCGCCTTACCGTTCGCAACGCTGTTTCGGCGCCATTGCACTGGAGTGGTGCTGGCTGGCGGCGGGTCGGGCCCATCTGAATCTGCATGGTGGACAGAAACTGTGGGATTACGCGGCCGGTCAGTTGATCTTCAGCGAGGCTGGCGGGGTCTCCAACCCGGATCTGGCTCACCAGGAACGGCTGAGCCTGGCGGTGCGACCCGCCCTGGGTGCGGTGAATGAACCGCTCTACCGGCGCTGGCAGGCGTGGTTGCAGGATGCCGGCTTCCCTCCATCCTGACCGGGACAGGGCCGCAGCGGGCTGGGGAAATTGCACGACTACTAAAATAATCAGGGGCCGTGCCCCTGGATACCGGAGGTAAACAATGAGCAGTAATGACGAACAACTGGATATGGAGCTGGGTAGTGGAATCGCGGCATTTGAGGCCAAAGAATTTGCCAGCGCCACCAAGTTGCTCTCCGGCCTGGCTGAAAAGGGTAACCCGGAGGCCCAGTACCGCATGGCCATCATGGCCCAGAACGGACTCGGCATGGCGGTCAACCAGTTGATGGCCTACAAGTACATGAAGGCGGCCGCGGAGAGCGGTCTGGCGCTGGCCCAGCACGGCCTCGGTTTTATGTACATGGAAGGTGAGTGTGTGGATAAAAACGGCGCCAAGGCGGTGGAGTGGTTCACCCGGGCGGCGGAACAGGGCCTGGTGGGTTCCCAGACCACCCTCGCCATGATGTATGAGACGGGCGAGGGGGTTGAACAGGATATGGAAGAGGCGCGGCGCTGGTACCACGCCGCCGGTTTCGACGAAAAATAGTCCGGGATTTCAGCCGTTACGGCGTGTGCGGCGTTGCCGCACCGCCTCGGCCAGGGTGCGCAGCAGCGGCTCGGTGTCGCTCCAGCTGATGCAGGCATCGGTGATGCTCTGGCCATACACCAGCTCCTCATCGGCGCGCCAATCCTGGCGACCCGCTTCCAGGAAGCTCTCGATCATGACGCCGTTGATGCGCTGGTCGCCCCGGGCGATCTGGCCGGCCACGTCGTGACCCACGTCGATCTGCTTCTGGTGCTGCTTGCGCGAATTGGCGTGGCTGAAATCGATCATCAGGCGGGGTTTGAAGCCGCACTGCTCCATCTCTTCCGAGGCGATATTGATGCTTTCGGTGTCGTAGTTGGGGCGGTTGCCACCACGCAGGATGACGTGGCAATCCTCGTTGCCCCGGGTGGTGAAGATGGCCGAGTGGCGCTCCTTGGTGACCGACAGGAAACAGTGCGGCTGGGAGGCGGCGCGGATCGCGTCCAGGGCGATGCGCAGGGTGCCGTTGGTACCGTTCTTGAAGCCGACCGGACAGGAGAGGCCGGAGGCCAGTTCCCGGTGTCCCTGGCTCTCGGTGGTGCGTGCGCCGATGGCGCCCCAGCTCACCAGGTCGGCAACATATTGGGGGCTGATCAGATCGAGAAATTCGGTGCCGGCCGGCAGGCCCAGACTGTTCACGTCCAGGAGCAGCTGGCGGGCCATGCGCAGTCCCTTGTTGATATGGAAAGTGCCGTCCAGGTCGGGATCGTTGATCAACCCTTTCCAGCCTACCGTGGTGCGCGGTTTCTCGAAATAGACCCGCATCACGATCAGCAGATCGTCGGCCAGCTCTTCGCGCAGCTTGTTGAGTCGGGCGGCGTAGTCCCGTGCCGCTGCCGGATCGTGCACCGAACAGGGTCCGACGATGGCCAGGACCCGGTCATCCTCGTCATGCAGAATGCGATGAATGGCGCGGCGCGCCTGGTACACCGTTTCGGCCACCGCATCGGTTACGGGTAATTCAGCCAGCAGGTCGGCCGGAGCTACCAGCTCTTTGATCGCTTCGATACGCAGGTCGTCGGTTTTGTGGCCCATTATCTCTCTACTCTGGTCAAAAAATTCTGTAAACAGTTTATTGTATAGCGTAATACCCCCGGGCGACAGGTGCCTGTGGCGCTTCAAGGGGGCAACCGGTCATCCTATGATGGAAGCAACCTTAATGGAGTGGCGTTATGACGGATATGACACTGGTAATCGGCAATCAGAACTACTCGTCCTGGTCCCTGCGGCCCTGGCTGTTTCTGGCCCATCACCATATCCCCTTCGAGACCCGCAAGGTACAGCTGTTCACCCCCAGCATGGAGCGGGATCTGGCCACCCATTTCTCCGACAACAAGGTGCCGGTGCTGATCCATGGGGAGCTGGAAGTGTGGGACTCCCTGGCGATTCTGGAATACCTGGCGGAGGTTCATCCAGAGACCCGGGGCTGGCCGGCAGAGCGTTCCGCCCGGGCGGTGGCCCGTTCGGTCTGTGCCGAGATGCACTCCAGTTTCTTTGCCCTGCGGGGTGAGCTGCCGATGAACTGCCGGCGCCGCTTCCCCGGATTTCGTCCCTCGGCGGAGGCGCAGCGGGATATCGACCGGGTTTTGGGACTGTGGAACTTCTGTCGCGAGCGCTATGGTGCCGCCGGCCCCTGGCTGTTTGGTGAGTTCAGTGTGGCGGATTGCATGTACGCGCCGGTGGTGATGCGTCTGCTGAGTTATGAAATCTCCCTGGACCCGGTCTCCAGCCGCTATGCCCAGACCCTGTACGAGAGTCCGGCCATGCAGCAGTGGGTCAAGGCGGGAGCGGCCGAGAAGGAGGTGATCGGCGAGGATGAGGCGGATTGGCCGAGTGTGCCGTTCTGATCCGGGGTCGATATCCATCAGGATTCGCCGGTATTTAATTGCCCGCCTCCCTGTTAAATTCCGCTTATCCAGAATGTGTAGGAAGTGGTCCGATTGCAGATAGCCATTCATAGCAGTATCAATGAAATACCCGCTGCCGAGTGGAATGGGCTGGTGCGGGACAACAATCCCCTGATCCGGCATGAGTTCCTGCACGCCATGGAGCAGCACGGTTGTGTCGGCGAGCGGTTTGGCTGGTTTCCCCGGCATATCGCGGTGTATCGTGACGACCAACTGGTGGCGGCCATGCCGCTGTACGAAAAGTACAACTCCTATGGCGAGTTCGTGTTTGATAACGCCTGGGCGGATGCCTACCAGCGCGCCGGCATGGCCTACTTTCCCAAGCTGGTCTCTGCGGTGCCCTATACGCCGGCCAGCGGGCAGCGTCTGCTGGCTGCCCCCGGGCAGGCCGCTGAACTCTATCCGCTGTTGCTGGAAACGGCCCTGCAACTGGCCGGACAGATGGGGGCCAGCGGCTTCCACTGTCTGTTTCCCAGTGCCGACGGCTTTGAGTTCCTCGCCGCACAGGGGCTGCTGACCCGGCACGATGTGCAGTTTCACTGGCACAACCATGACTACCGGGATTTCGAGGCGTTTCTGGCCAACCTGACGGCCAAGAAGCGCAAGAACATCCGCCAGGAGCGCCGAAGGGTGGTGGATGCCGGCGTAACCCTGCGTCGCCTGAATGGCCATACGGCCACCGAGCAGGACTGGCGACAGTTCACCGGGTTCTATAACAAGACCTTCAGTGAAAAGTGGGGCGTAGCAACCTTCAACTATGGGTTCTTCCGCCAGGTCGCTGAACAGTTGCCTGACCAGGTGCTGCTGGTACTGGCCGATCTGGATGGCGACTGTATTGCCGGTTCCCTGATGTACCAGAGTGACACGACCCTCTACGGTCGTCACTGGGGGACAGACCGGTGGGTGGATGGGCTCCATTTTGAGGCCTGTTATTACCAGGGCATTGAGCACTGTATCGAGCAGGGACTGCACCTTTTCGAACCGGGTGCGCAGGGGGAACACAAACTGCCCCGGGGCTTCCTGCCCACCCTGACCCGCTCCAGTCACTGGATCAGGGACGATGGGTTTCGTGATCCCATCGCCCGCTTTACCGAACATGAACAGGCGGCGATTGCCGAGTACCTGGCGCAACTGCAAGCGTCGAATCCCTACCGAGTTTGAGCGGCGCCGTGACCGGCCCGTTTAAGGAGCGTCAATGAAACCCTATTCAGAGTCCTGTGAGCAGAATCGTGAGCCGATCCTGTCTGTGATCCAGCCCCTGTTTGCCGACCTGAACCAAATCCTGGAGATCGGCAGTGGCACGGGCCAGCACGCTGTCTACTTTGCCGCCCGGATGCCCCACCTGATCTGGCACACCAGCGATTGTGCCGAGTACCATGCGGGTATTCGTCTCTGGCTGGAGGAGGCGGCCCTGCCCAATGTGCGGGATCCGCTGCACCTGGACGTGGCCCGTTGCAGCTGGCCGGCGCTGGACGTGGACGGGGTGTTTTCAGCCAACACAGCGCATATCATGCATTGGCCCGAGGTGGAGGCGATGTTTGCCGGGGTGGGTGATCTGTTGCCGGCCGGGGGGCTGTTCGTGCTCTACGGGCCGTTCAATTACCAGGGTCGTTTTACCAGCGACAGCAACGCCCGCTTCGATAGCTGGCTGAAGCAGCGGGATCCGGCCATGGGTGTACGGGATTTTGAAGCGCTGGATGCCCTGGCAAGCCAGGCCGGCCTGCAGTTGATGAATGATTTTGAAATGCCGGCCAACAATCGCATCCTCTGCTGGCAACGGCAGTGATGTGGCGGGGGGTTAGCTGCTCTCGGCCTGTTCCGGTTGCTGCCGGGCCAGCTCCCGGGTCTGCTCCACCCACTTTTCCCGCTCTATACGGCCGGGGAAGTGCAGGTGGTGGTTCAGCCAGAGAATGTTTTCCCGGCTCAGGTTGGCAATCTGCTCGAAGTGGAAGATGCCCAGGTCATTCAGGGTCTTTTCAATCTTCGGGCCTATGCCGCGCACCCGCTTGAGATCATCGGCCTCGCCATCCGGTGCGGCCAGGGCCGCCGGCCGCCACGCGTCGGCGATCTCCGGTTTGGGTTTCTCCGGCTCCGGCTCCGGCTTGACGGGTTGGGTGGTCGCTTCCAGCTCCCGCAGGCGGTTTTTGTAGTCGCTCAGTTCCGCGCGCAGCAAGGACACCACGGTGTGATCATCCCCATGTCCCAGGGGTACCGGGTCACCGTTTTCATCTTCCTGAAAATTGTGAGTGAAACCACGCAGCAGCCAGCCAACGATACCGCCCAGCCCGAATGCCAGCAGTATCCAGATCAGAATCTGAAAAAATAGATAACCCATTTACCTGTCCCCTGGCTCTACCCGCTGGGTGGCCGTTCCATGTGGTCTGATCTGCGTCCGTCCCGGCATCAGTCGACCTCGATTACCCTTGACCAGGAGGCGTCGCTGGCCGGATGTCCGGCAGGCAGGGTGAAGCGGTCGATGACCTGATCGACCCCGTCAAGTTTCCTGATCAGGGAGACGGCCTGGTTGGCGGCCTTGTTGGATGGTGCCTCGCCCAGCAGACGCAGATCACGACCCTCGACCTCAATACTCACCCACCGCAGATCGTGTTCTGCCAACAGGTTCTGGCCGCGGAACTGCAGGTCCTGCCTGATCTTCTCTGTCCCGTTGTAATAGGCGAGCACCAAAATCAGCACGAACCCGACTGCTCCCAGCAACAGGGTCTTAGTTCTACTCATGCTCCACTTTTTACCTCATGAGACGACGTCGCGGAAAGTGAACGGGTTCTCGGTTTTATATCTACCCCGATTCGCCGGTACCGGCAATAGCCGGATCTGCGAACTACTCTATACTCCTTCTGTTGAGTATTCCCTATGCTGCCAGCTTTTCTCCCTGGGTGCACGGTCTGATATGGCCACGGAAGTGGCAGGGAGTTCCCTTGAATGGTATCTAGCGTTGCGGCCATCGACCATCCGGTCACCAAAGGCAGACCCAACTGATGTCGGAAGTTGAATCCATGCAATCCGGGGCGGGCCGGCGAAAACTGGCCGGGTCACTCTATTACTGGGCCCTGATCGGCTTTCTGCTGGTGACGCTGCCCCTGGTGATGGCGTTGGTGTCGGGCGTGCTTTCGGTCAGCCAGTATACGGAAAAGAGTCAGCAGGCGCTGTTCCAGACCGTCCGGGCCAACGAGGGCAGCCGCTCATTGCTGGAGCGGCTGGTCTCCATGGAGCGGGGTATCCGCCAGTACCAGGTGCTGAAGGATCCGGAACTGCTCCAGGTCTACCGGCAGCATCACGACGCCTTCGTGGCCGTCGCCCAGGGGTTGCGGTTTGACGGCCTGTCCGATGATGTGCTGATTCCATTGCGGGGTCTGGTGGCGGCCGAACGGGAGCTGTTTCAGGATATACAGACCAGGGTGAGCCGTAGCGAAACCGAACTCAGCGCCGATGATCTGCAGGGGTATGCCACCTTGACCCTGCAGGCCCGGGCGCTGTTGCAGACCGGCGGCAGACAGGTGGGGGTTGAGGCGGAGGCACTGGCCCGGGAGGCGGACCGGGTGCGGCGCTCCATGCTGTTGTGGGCCCTGCTGGCCCTGCCGCTGGCCCTGATCCTGGGACTGCTGTTTGTCTACCTGATGACCCGGCCCATCAAACGTATCGAACGGGTGATTTCAGAACTGGGCGCCGGGCGTTTTGATCAGCCCATCGTGATTCACGGTCCCAGCGACCTGGCCGACCTGGGCCACCGGCTGGACTGGATGCGCCGCCGTCTGCGGGCATTGGAGGGAGAGAAACAGCAGTTTATCCGCAATATCTCCCATGAGCTAAAAACCCCCCTGGCGACACTGCGGGAAGGCGCCGATCTGCTGGAGGATGAAGTGGTGGGGGAACTGAACCGGGAGCAACGGGAAATTGTGCAACTGATGACCATCGGAACATTACAGCTGAACGGGTTGGTGGAGAACCTGCTCGAATATCAACGTCTGGCCAACCAGCGCACCCTGGCTGAGCCGAGTGATCTGGATCTGATGGAACTGCTCAGAAAAGTGCTGGACGACTACCGCCTGCTGATCAGGAGTAAACGGTTGAAGATCGTGGAGGCGCTGGCACCGGTCACCCTGCGGGGTGACCGGGAGACGCTCAGGATGATGCTGGGCAACCTGTTGAGTAATGCCATCAAGTTCTCCCCGGAAGGGGGGCAGGTCAGGCTCGCCCTGTCGGCCGATCAGGGGATTGCCACCTTCGTGATCGAGGATCAGGGGGAGGGCATTTCCGCCGAGGATCAACCCTTTGTGTTCCAGGAGTTCTACCAGGGCAGCAGCAGCGGCCGATCCAGTGTCAAAGGGTCGGGCCTCGGCCTGGCGCTGGTCAGCGATACGGTATTGCGACACCGGGGCAGAATTCTGTTGTTACCGGCTACCGATGACTACCCCGGCGCCCGGATCTGTCTGGAGCTGCCCCTGGCCGGGCAGGCGACCCTGGAGGTGACCCCATGAGATGGCTTGGTCCGATCTGCCTGCTGCTGCTGGTCGGCTGTCAGCAGCCACTGACCCGCACCGACAGGGGCGTGACGGCATCCCCGGTGACGGGCGCGGAGTCATCCGAAGACCTGCTGCTGAATCTGATCGACTTCTCCGGCCGCTTCGAATCCCACACCCGGGAGGATCAGCTGGCCCTGTGCGGCGAGTTGCGCCGCTCCCTCGCTCGGGATGAGGACCCCCTGACCGGCTGGTATTTGGCTACCGCCATCAGCCAGGTGGAGGGGTGTGGCGATCCCCAGGAGGCGATCGACCTGATCAACCGCCTGCTGGAGCAGCGCTTTGTCTCCCGTCAGACCGCCTGGCTTGCCTACTACCAGGTTCACCTGTTGCAGCGCCAGCAGGAACAGGCGCAACGGCTCGGCAAGGCCCGGGCGGAACAGCACAAGCTGCAGGATCGGTTGGCCCGGCTGGGGGAGACCCGGCGCCTGTTGGAAAACCAGTTGCGTGATCTGAAGCGCATTGAAACCAGTATCAATCAGAGGCTAGATGAAAAAGAGCAAGGAACAGACCCCGGGGTCGCAGAACCGCCGCGTACTCCTGGTCGATGATGACCCGAGTCTGCTGCGGCTGCTGTCGCTGCGCCTGACCGCGATCGGCTTGTCGGTCGAGTGCGCCGACAGCGGCGAACAGGCGGTTGGCCTGGTGCCCCAGTTCAAACCCCACCTGGTGGTGACCGATCTGCGCATGGGGGGGATGGATGGCCTGGCGCTGTTCCGCTACCTGCAGCAGCACTACCCGCTGTTGCCGGTGATCATTTTGACCGCCCACGGCACCATTGCCGAGGCGGTGGAGGCAACCCGCCAGGGGGTGTACGGATTTCTTACCAAACCGTTCGACAGCAAGGAGCTGATTGCCCAGATCGAGCAGGCGCTGGAGTTGGGCGGCTGGCCACAACGGGATTCAGAGCAGGCCGAACAGGAGGATTGGCGGGCGGAGATCATCACCCGCAGCCAGTCCATGGAGCAGCTGCTGCAGGAGGCGAAACGGGTCGCCCAGGGTGATGCGAGTCTGTTTATCCACGGACAGAGCGGCACCGGCAAGGAGCTGATCGCCCGGGCCGTGCACCAGGTGAGCCCCCGTTCTGCGGCGCCTTTTGTGGCGGTCAACTGCAGTGCCATTCCGGCTGACCTGCTGGAGTCGGAACTGTTCGGCCATGTGCGGGGCGCTTTCAGTGGCGCGGTCTCGGCGCGGGACGGGCTGTTCCGTGCGGCTGACGGAGGCACCCTGTTTCTGGATGAGATCGGTGACATGCCGCCCATGTTCCAGGTCAAACTGCTGCGTGCCCTGCAGGAGCAGCGTATCCGGCCGGTGGGGGCCAACCAGGATATTCCGGTGGATGTGCGCATCATCTCCGCCAGCCACCATGACCTGGAACAGTTGGTGGAGCAGGGGGAGTTTCGCCAGGATCTCTACTATCGCCTGAACGTGGTGACCCTCAGTCTGCCGGTCCTGAGTGAGCGGCGGGAGGATATCGCCCTGCTGGCCAACCATTTTCTGGCCCGGCTCAGTCCCCGTTACGGCAATCGGGTGAAGGGCTTTTCGGCGGAAGCGCTCAGTGCCCTGGTGCAGTATGACTGGCCGGGCAACGTGCGCCAGCTGCAGAACGTGGTGGAGCAGCTGACGGCGCTCTCCACTACCCCCATCATACCGGTCCAGCAGGTGGAGAAGGCGTTAAAGGAGAAGGCGGCCCTGCTGCCGGGATTCCAGGAGGCACGGGAGCAGTTTGAGCGGGAGTACCTGGTGGAGCTGCTGCAACGGGTCAATGGTAACGTGAGCCAGGCGGCCCGGCTCGCCAAGCGAAACCGTACCGAGTTTTACAAGCTGCTCAAGCGCCACCACCTGGATCCGGCCCGTTTCAAGCAGCAACCGGACGCTGACTGATCCCTCCGGGCGACAGGTTCCCCAGCAACTGTCGCCGATCAGCGACAGCCGGAACAGCGGAAATTCAAGCATCTACATCGATCACGCCGGTCGGCTGTTGCCTGGTGGCGACAGCTGGGTCGGTCCGGGCGGGTCGGTTTCCGCTCTGTTTGTCATAACTTACTGAAAAATAACCTAATTAAAAAGTTGGCACTGCGCTTGCTCTATACCGGACAGCTGACTGCCGGCAAGGCGGCAGCCTGAACCTGTAATTTATTGATGAATGGAGTTCCCTATGACCAAGAAGATTATGACCCTGCTGTTTGCTTCCCTGGCCGCTGCCGCTGTGATCGCTGCCGAAAGCCAGACCGACGTGGCGCTGGATACCGATAACAACGGCACCCTGAGCCGGGAAGAGGCCAAGGCCGTTCCGGGTCTGAGCGAGCAGTGGGAGACCCTGGACGCCAACAAGGACGGTCAACTGGATCCGGCTGAATTTGCCAAGTTCGAGGTGGTGACCACCACGCCGGCTAACTGATCAGTCGCCGGTTCCCGCCGGGCAGTACTCCCTCCTGCGGGCCCGCATCTGATTGACCCAACCCCGTCGGGTAGCGCCCGGTGGGGTTGGTTCGTTTTGGGGTGGTGGTTCAGCGGGTCAGGGAGAGGAACAGCTCCGGCAGTTTGGCCGGCAGTTTCTCCACCCGGTCGATGACGCTGTACTGCTTGCCGAAGATGTCGCTCACATAGTCATCGGCCCTGGGGTCGAGATTGATGCAGTAGGTGTAAATATTGTCCCGGTCCAGTTCCAGCACCGCCTTGCGCGCATCCTCGATCAGCAGCCGCTCATCCTGCACGTCGATATCGGACGGTTCGCCGTCGGTGAGGATCAGCAGCAGCCGTTTTTCCGCCTGGTGCTTGCCCAGGTAGTGTCCCGCGTGACGCATGGCCGCACCCATACGGGTGGAATAACCCGCCTCCATGGCCGCCAGGCGTGCCTTGACCGGTTCATTCCAGCCCTCGCTGTAACCCTTGATGTGCTGGTAGCGCACTTCGTGCCGGGTGTTGGAGGAGAAGCCGGCAATGGCGAAGCTGTCGCCCAGCCGGTCGATGGCCCAGGCCAGCAGGGCCACTGCTTCCTGGCTCAGTTGCAGTATGCTCTGCTCACACCCTTCCGGGACCTGGTGCAGGGACTGGGAGAGATCCAGCAGCAGCATGACCGCGATGTCCCGACCGTCGTGACGGTGGCTCATGTTGATCCGGGTATCCGGGGTGGCACCGCCCTTGAAATCGACCAGGGAGCGGATCGCCACATCCAGGTCCAGTTCGCTGCCCTCCTCCTGGTAGCGCACCCGGACATACTGCTGCGGTTTCAGCAGGTCGAGTATCCGCTCCAGCTGCTTGGCCAGGGCGCTGTGCTTGGTCAGCAGGTCATCAATTAGTCTGGCATCTCCCGGCGGATGCAGGGATTCATACAGGCTCACCCAGTCGGGGCGATAGGTCTTGGTCTTATAGTCCCATTCGGGGTAGTGGCGCGGCGGCAGGGCGTTGAGCGGTTCCTGTTCCACCTTCTTGCGTTCCACCTCGAACTGCTCCTCTTCGTCTCCCTCCTCGATGAACTTCCACAGGTGACGGTTATCGTCCCGGTACTCCACCACGGTGTTCTTGAAGTAGACATTGGGCGCCTGGTCGTTCTGTATCCGGGTGCGGGCGATGAACGAGACGGCCAGCTGCACGATACCCTGGGTGCTGCTCTCGCCCGCTTGCATCAGCTGGTGAAACTGGGCCACCGCGTCCAGGATGTCCGGGTTACGGTAGCCGTGCTGCGGATTGAGAATGGCGTAGGAGAGCATGGCCAGGCGGTGGCGGATGCAGGACTCCTTCTCCGGGTCGCACTCCCCCTCGACCGGCACCGGGTGCAGGGTCAGCCAGAGCTTGCTCAGGCCCGGATACCGTTGCATGGCCAGGTACTCCACCCGGGCGTCCTCCAGCAGTTCGATGGCGATACGCTGGAAGGGACTGAAGTTGTCGGCAAAGATCGCCTGGCTCCAGCGCCGGTGAGCCGCGATGTGGGCCAGTACGGCGCGGTAGCGGTCGATACCGGGTACGCCGCTGTCGCTGTCGTCAAACACATCGGGCACCCGGATACCCAGTGAGTCGTAGTAGGGGATCGGTTTGCGCAGCTCATCGAAAGCGGTGGAGTAGGGGACCAGGTGATCCTTGTCCTGCCACAGGGCACGCAGGTAGAGGTCGAGCTGGCGTTCGTGGTCGGCAAACAGGGTGCCGTGCCGTTCCCGTTGCAGCATGGCGCGGCTGTCGGCCGACTGCAGGCTGAAAAAATCGATCTGCCGCTCCGGGTGGTTCGAGTAGTTGCGGATACCGTACTCGGTCCAGTTGCGGATGCCCTCCAGGGAGAGCTGGTTGAGCAGGTAGGGCATCTGTTCCAGGTAGGCCTTGGCGCCGGGGCTGGGGATGGTGGCCGGGCCGCCGTGGATGGAACTGCTGGTGCGTTCCAGCATATCCAGCAGCATGTCGATATAGCGAGTCAGCTGGGTCTCGCTGCCGAGTCGCCGTGCCGCCTCCGCCAGGGTCTGCAGGAACGGCAGGATGATGGCGCCGTTGGGCGTGCGGGAGATTTTCCAGACGGTCTGCGACACCAGGCCCAGGGCCGGCTCACCCAGCCGGGCCGCCACCTGCGGCATCTCTTCCAGGTAGACCAGTACCGGCTCAAAGCCCCGGCCGATCATGCAGATCAGGGAGGCGCCTTCCAGGTATGCCTGGATGCCTGCCTCGGTGAGGCTGTCGGCGGCCTCCTCCATACAATCGGCAAACACCTGGTCCAGCTGCTGGAAATTGCAGGTCAGTTGCGCCCGGTAGGCCTGCAGGGCCGATTCCTCAATAGTCACGATCTGCTTCCCCTGGGTGGTTCACAGCATTGGGCCGGATCAGGCAAACAGGCTGTCGATGGCGTGATCCAGGGTGGCCCGGATGTCCGCATCGTCGGTGATCGGACGCACCAGCGCCATGCGGCAGGCGGCGATGGGCTCAACCCCCTGCCCGATCAGTTGGGCGCCGTATACCAGCAGACGGGTGGAGATTCCTTCATCCAGACCGTGGCCTTTCAGGTTGCGTGCGGCGTGGCCGATCTTGACCAGTTTGCTGGCGGTGTCGGCGTCGATACCGGTCTCCCGGCAGATGATCTCCGCCTCGACCGACTCCGGTGCATAATCGAAATCGAGGGCGGAGAAGCGCTGCTTGGTGGACTGCTTCAGATCCTTCATCAGGCTCTGGTAGCCGGGGTTGTAGGAGATGACCAGCTGAAAATCGGGATGTGCGGCCACCACCTCGCCCTTCTTGTCCAGGGGCAGGCTGCGCCGATGGTCGGTCAGGGGGTGGATCACCACGGTGGTGTCCTGGCGGGCTTCCACCACCTCGTCCAGATAACAGATGGCACCGATGCGGGCGGCCACAGTCAGCGGGCCATCCAGCCAGCGGGTGCCGTCCGCATCCAGCAGGTAGCGCCCCACCAGGTCGGAGGCGGTCATGTCCTCGTTGCAGGCCACCGTGATCAGTGGCCGCTTCAGACGCCAGGCCATGTGTTCGATAAAACGTGATTTACCGCAGCCGGTCGGTCCCTTGATCATCACCGGCATGCGCGCCTGGTAGGCTGCCTGGTAGAGGGCTATTTCATCGCCCTGCGGCTGGTAAAACGGCTCCTGTTGAATACGGTACTGTTCACTGATTTCTGTCATGATGACCCCATCACGCGATAGCCAAGATTATGCGCCAGAGTAGTGGTTATTCGGGTAGAGTTGAAATAGTTTTTGCTGATTGGATACATAACTGAAAAATTATCAAAGTTGATATTCTCATTACATTATAGTGATGATTTAAGGGGTTATTGCGCCCACCCGCCGATTCAATTGTAGTGTGTGCCGGGGGCAGTGGGCTGATTGCTGTTGCAACAACGGAAGGTGACCGGACGTGAAGATGATAGGCATGTTGGGGGGTATGAGCTGGGAGTCCACCGTCAGCTACTACCGGGCCATCAACGAGGGGGTCAAGGCGAGACTGGGTGGTCTGCACTCGGCCCGGATCCTGCTCTACAGTGTGGATTTTCAGGAGATCGAACGTCTCCAGCACCAGGACGACTGGGTTGCGACGGGGGAGATCCTGGTGCTGGCGGCGAGTGCCTTGGAGCAGGGAGGTGCGGAGGGCCTGATCATCTGTACCAACACCATGCACAGGGTGGCGGAACAGATCGAGCAGGCGCTCTCTATCCCGCTGCTGCACATTGCCGATGCGACCGGCAGCCGGCTGATGGCGGACGGTGTCCGGCGGGTTGGTCTGCTGGGTACCCGCTTTACCATGGAGCAGCCGTTTTACCGGGAGCGACTGGAACAGCGTTTCGGTATTGATGTGCTGGTGCCGGAGCCGGCGGCGCGGGAACGGGTGCACCGGATCATCTACGATGAGCTGTGTCTGGGCCGGATCCGTGATACCTCCCGACAAGCCTACCTGGATATCATCGGGAGCCTGCGTCAGGCCGGCGCCGAGGCGGTCATCCTCGGCTGTACCGAGATTGCCCTGCTGGTGCAGCAGGAACAGACGGTGGTGCCGCTCTACGACACCACCGCGCTGCATGCCGCTGCGGCGGTGGATTTTATGCTCGCGGATTGAGCCGGGCTCACTCCACCAGGCGGTAACGGGTCCGGCAGTAGCGGCAGCTGGCCTCGTCACCGGGATTCTTCAGCGGAATGGCGACACGCGGATGCAGGCCGGTGGTGGGATCGTCGGCCCGGGGGCAGGTGAGCGGCAGATCGGCTTTGGTCACCGTGACCACGTTTTTGGACGGCGCCTCGATTTGCGTTTCCGGCTGGGTCATTTTATCTCCAATAGTCAGGCAAGGTGGGGGAGGGGATATGCGGGCGATCAGCCGCCGGCACTCCGGTAACCGGCTGATTTTACCCTAAATAGCGTCATCAAATGAAGGTTGATCATGCCGGCCGGGAAGATCAGTGGTGGCGGGTCTTGGTGTCCAGCAGGCCCATGGCGACCGCCGATGCCACAAAGGTCAGGTGCATGATTACGTACCAGAGCAGCTTGTCGTTATCGATATTGACCGCGTTCATGAAGATCTTCAGCAGGTGGATGGATGAGATCGCCACAATGGAGGCCGCCACCTTGTTCTTCAGGGTACTGGTGTCCAGCTTGCCGAGCCAGGCGAGCTTTTCGGTATCTTCCGACACGTCCAGCTGTGAGACAAAGTTTTCATACCCGGAGAACATCACCATCACCAGCAGACCACCCACCAGGGCCATGTCGATCAGCGACAGCACCACCAGCACCAGGTCGGTCTCGGAGACGGACAGAATACCGGGCAGCAGGTGAAACACCTCCTGGAAAAACTTGATGCCGAGGGCCAGCAGGGCGAGGCTCAGCCCCAGGTAGATGGGTGCCAGTGCCCAGCGCATTGCGTACATGGCCCGTTCAAGGCTTTTTTCGATCATGGATGGTCCTTCGAGTCAGTATGATTGTCACCGCTACGGATAGCGGTCCCCATAGTAAGGGCGGTGGCGTGGTTTTTAAAGGTCGTAGAGCAGGATCAGCATACTCAGCAGTCCGGCCCACATAATCAGGGTCAGGGGAATGCCGACACGCAGGAAGTCGCTGAACCGGTAGCCGCCCGCGCTGAAGATCAGCAGGTTGGTCTGATAACCCATGGGGGTGGCGTAGCTCATGTTGGCACCGAACAGGACTGCCAGTACGAAGGGCTCGGTGGGCAGATTCAGCTGACCGGCAATGCTGATGGCGATGGGGGTACCGATCACCGCGGCGGCATTGTTGGAAACCACGTTGGTGAGGATGGCGATCATCAGCATCAGTCCGCCCAGCACGGCGCTGATCGGCAGTCCGGTGGAGACCGCCACGTAGAGACGCGCAATATAGTCAGCACCGCCGGTTTGCATCAGTGCCATGCCGAGCGCCAGGCTCACCACCACGATCAGGATCACCCGGGTACTCAGGGCAGAGGCGGCATCCTCCCAGTCCAGGCAGCGGGTCAGCAGCATCAATCCGACCCCACACAGGGCGCTGGTGGCGATGGGTAGCAGGCCGCTGGCGGCACAGATCACCACGCCCGCCATGATCAGCAGGGCCAGGCGGGCCCGGCGGGTCTCGGGCAGGTAGACCGAGGCATCCAGTACCAGCAGCTTGCCACTGCTTTTCAGTGCCTCGATGCGTTCCGCCGCACCCTGCATCAGCAGTACGTCACCGCTCTCCAGGCGAATATCCCCCATGCCGCGCTTGATGATCTGCTGTCCCTCGGCCTGGGTGCGGTGAATGGCCAGGATCACCAGGTTATTGTGCTCAGCAAAGCGCAACTCCTTGAGGGTACGGCGATACAGGGGGGAGCCTTCCGTCACCACCACTTCGGCCAGCAGCTGGCCTTCGGACGAGAGGGGGTGCTCCTCGTCAATCGGGTTTTCGATGTCGCTGGTGTTATACAGGGTGGCACCCAGCAGCTGTTCATACTCCTTCAGCAGCTCCGGTGTGTCCCGCACCAGCAGGCGGTCACCCTCGTGCAGCACGGCGGTTGGCAGGCGGGTCACGTTGAGGCCGTCGCCGCGCTGGATCTTGTCCACCTTCATGCGCCGGTCGGTCTTCTCCAGTATTTCGGCCAGGGTCTTGCCGTTGGCGAAGCTCTCCTGATTGATGTAGAGCAGGGCATCGAACACCCGGGGCGACATATCGGACAACAGTGCCTGGCGCGGCGGCAGCAGACGGGGTGCCAGCAACCAGAGGTAGAGCAGGCCGAAACTGCCGGCCACCAGCACCGGCAGGGCGAAGTCGAACATACCGAACTGGTGCAGGCCCAGGTCCGCCACGATACCCACCACCAGCAGGTTGGTGGAGGTGCCGATGGTGGTGGTCATGCCACCCAGCAGGGTTGCCAGGCCGGTCGGCAGCAGGATGCCGGAGGCGGACTGTTTATTGCGGATCGAGACACTGATCAGGATGGGCAGCAGCATCACCACGATGGGGGTGTTGTTGAGGAACGCACTGAGCAGGGCGGCGGACAGCAGGGTGGCCAGAAAGGAGAGCAGTGGCCGGGTGGCCCAGAGCCTGGACAGCAGGGCGGCCAGGGGCCGCAGTGCCCCGGTACTCTCCAGGCCCTGGCCGACAATCATCAGGGCGCAGATCGCCACCAGCGCCTCGTTGCCGAAGCCGCTGAAGAAATCCCCGGGTTGCAGGGTGATGCCGTCGCGGGTGTACGGGAAGGTTTCAAACCCCACCACCAGACTGATCAGGATCAGCAGGGAAGAGGTCTCCAGCGGGATCTTGTCCCGCGTGAACAGGTAGAGGGCAACCACGATCAGCAGCAGAACGGCGATGGCGTGCGGGTCTGGTAACGGTGGCAACATAGGGTGATGATCGGGCTGATGGCTGTTCCAGGGCGCCGCTGATGCCGGCGCACAGCTAATCCCACAGTATAACGCCAATCAGACAGCCTGCCGGATCGCCGCCGGGCCCGCGGAATGCTGCTTATGTTACCCGCCCGCCGGCAGGCTACCCGGTTGCCGGGGCAGTCGCCGGGGCCGGCTGATCAGTCGATACTGCGGATCGCGTCAGTTTCGCTGGAGAGCGGCAGAGGCACCAGGTTCAGGGCGCGGGGGCGCCGGGGTGCGGCTTCAGGCGCCAGGTAGGGACACTGGTCCATGGGACGCCAGTCGCACGCCACGCCGGTGACCAGTTCATGGGGACAGCGATGGCAGATCTCTTTATCCAGTTTTTTCAACATAGCAGTGCCTCCTTCGCGTTTTATAGTAAAAATAACGCAATATCATAGGATTGCAACAGTTTTGTAATATTTATTTTAAGAAGTAGATCTAACTTCTTATTGGTATCGAGGGCGGGGGGCAATGTGGCTGGACAGGGGCGACCCTTGCGGGTCGCCCGGACACCGTTCAATCCAAGGTGTCTGTGGCGGCCTGTGGCGTCGCGCTGATCATGGGCAGTCGCCGATCCGTTTACCCGACCATTGATGCTCCATGGTGATCTGCTGACCCTGCATCTGCATGGACATCTGCAGGGTGCCTTGCATGTTGTCGCCACCGGACCTGAACTGGCCGGTGCCGTCCATGCTGCCGCCATGGCCGGCGCAACTCATTTTCCAGCTCACCGCTGAACGGCTGGATTGCACGTCGCTGAATTCACAGTTGGTGGAATTCTGCATGATCTGATCGGGTGATAACTGGCTGTCAGTGAAACAGTGCTGCATGCTTTTGACGGTCGGCTGCGGCAGCATGGGCATCTTGGAAGTGATCTGAATTTCCCACAGTCCCGGGGAGATCTGCATATCTTCGGCGGCTGTCGCCGTGGTGGACAGTAACAGGACGCTGGCAAACAGGGTAAAACGGACGGACATGGCGCTCTCCTTCGGGTGCGGGGTTAATCTTCCTGTCCCGGATTCTGACAGAGATCCCGGGGTGCGTCGATGGGCGTCTGGTCCGGTGCCTATGGGAACCCTGTCCGGTTAGCGGTATGATCTGCTGCTTATAAAAACCCCACAGGATGGCATCAGGTCCCGCTATGAATCGTTTCTGGAGTCCGATCGTTGAGACGCTTACCCCCTACGTACCGGGCGAGCAACCCAAACAGACCGATCTGATCAAGCTCAACACCAATGAGAATCCCTATCCGCCGTCGCCCCGGGCCCTGCAGGCGATGGCGGCCGAGGCGGCGGCGAGCCTGCGACTCTATCCGGATCCCAATGCCGAGCGGCTGAAGCAGGCGATTGCCGATTTTCACGGCGTCACCCCGGCCCAGGTATTTGTCGGTAACGGCTCCGACGAGGTGCTGGCGCACACCTTTCTGGGACTGCTGAAGCACGACCTGCCACTGCTGTTCCCGGATATCTCCTACAGCTTCTATCCGGTCTACTGCGGCCTCTACGAAATTGCCTTTAAACAGGTGCCGCTGACCGCGGCATTCGAGATCGACCCGCAGGATTACCGGGTCGCCAATGGCGGGATTATTTTCCCAAATCCAAACGCCCCGACCGGGCGCCTGTTACCGCTGAGCGCGATTGAACAGATCCTGCAGAGCAACCCGGATTCGGTGGTGGTGGTGGATGAGGCCTATATCGATTTCGGTGGTGAGTCCGCCACCGTCCTGGTGGATCGTTACGCCAACCTGCTGGTGATCCAGACCCTCTCCAAATCACGCTCCCTGGCCGGCTTGCGAGTCGGTTTTGCGGTTGGTGATGTGGGACTGATCGAGGCGCTGGAGCGGATCAAGAACAGTTTCAACTCCTATCCGCTGGACCGTTTCGCCATCAACGGCGCGGTGGCTGCCATGGAGGATCGGGCCTATTTCAACGAGACCTGCCAGCGGGTGATCAGTACCCGGGAGCAACTGGCGGAGCAGCTGGGCGGGCTCGGTTTCCAGGTGCTGCCGTCGGCGGCTAATTTCCTGTTTGTACGGCATCCCGAGCGGGATGCTGCCGAGCTGGCTGCCCGTCTGCGGGAGCAGTCCATCATCGTGCGGCACTTCCGCCAGCCCCGCATCGACCAGTTCCTGCGCATCACCATCGGTACCGATGAGCAGAGCCGCTTGCTGCTGGAGGCGTTGACCCGGATTCTTGAATAAGCGGACTGGGGGCGCCCGCTGATCCAGCGTTGCGGCGGGCGGCCTGGGTCCTGTTCAAGGGTATTAAAAATGCGGTCACGCAGCTGGGCTGGGAATAAAGGAGTGAGCTAAAGGTCTTTCCCCGCTCGGCCTGCCCCTGCTGGCCTGAGCGGCGCATGAAAAAACCCCGTACGTCGGTACGGGGTTTTTGTTCTGCACAGCTTGGCGCGACCGCTTACTTGTGCACGCCCAGGCGATCTCTCCAGCCCGGATAGATCTTGTCCGCATCCTGCGGGAACGACTCGAAGGCGCGGGCAAACTCTTTGTGCTCCTTTGCATACTCGACCGGATCGGCACCCTCTTTCCAGCACTCGTAGGCCTGACGCAGGGAGATGGCGCCAGCCGCCGGGCTGTCGATGTGGCCGTAGGAGCCGCCGCCGGAGGTGTTGATCACGTTGCCGTGGCCCAGGTTCTCGAAGAAGCCGGGCAGACGCAGGGCGTTCATGCCGCCGGAGATGATCGGGGTGGTGGGTTTCATGCCATACCACTCCTGGTGATAGAACGGGCCGTCACAGCTGTCACGTTCGATCATGTAGGCGATCACCTTGTCGTCCCGTGAACCTTCCATCTTGCCGTAGCCCATGGTGCCCACGTGGATACCGGAAGCGCCCTGCAGACGGGCCATCTTGGCCAGCACAAAGGCGGTGTAGCCGCGCTTGGAGGAGGGCGAAGTGACCGCGCCATGACCGGCACGATGGTAGTGCAGGTACTGGTTGGGGTACTGGCGCCGGGCGGTGGTGATCATGCCGGGACCGCCCACATAGCCATCCACCAGGAAGGCCACATGGGAGGCGTCCTCACCGAAGGTCTCCAGGATGTAGTCGGCGCGGGCCATCATCTCGTAGTGGTCATCCGCGGTGATGTTGGCGGAGAACAGCTTGGCCTGTCCGGTCTCGTCCTGGGCGCGCTTCATGGCGTCCGCCACCAGGGGGATCACCTTCTTCAGCGGGCAGAAGACCTGATTGCCCTGGGGTTCGTCATTCTTGATGAAGTCACCACCCAGCCAGAACTGGTAAGCCGCTTCGGCAAAGGGTTCCGGACGCAGGCCCAGTTTCGGCTTGATGATGGTGCCGGCAATATAACCGCCATCCTTCACCGGGCGGCCGAGGATGCGCCACAGGTCACTGATATCCTTGGACGGCCCATCGAACAGTTGCAGCATCTTGGGCGGGATGTAGAAATCCTGCATCTGGGCGTTTTTCACATCGCCCATGCCCTGGTTGTTGCCAATGGTCAGGGTGAGGAAAGAGACCAGCATGAGGCGGCCATCGGTCACATTGCGATCGAACAGTTCGTTCGGATAGGCAATTTTCATGATCTGGTTGGCTTCGTCGATCTCGTACACCAGCGCGTCGACACCCTTGGTGAAGTCGTCAGTGGTGGAGACCTCCACGTTGGTTCCGGTGGATGATTCGGCCGCGAAATGTGCTGCAGTAGCAAGATAACCGTTGCCGGCAGCAGGCTCCATGGTGTAAGCAACCAGGATGTGGTTACCGTCAGCGATCAGCTTGTCTTCGTTCAGACTCAGGTCGGCATAGCGACTGGTTTGGTCAAGGGACATCTGTTGTTACCTCACTACTCTCAAATTTTGTTTGGGCGGTCTGCGTACAGTGCGGTTTTGATTCGGCTTCTCCCGGAGGAGGTGAGGAGACTATATCGGGCGTTCACTATAAATAAAACTCAAACTTTTTGATTGTTGTGATAAGGTGGAGCTTATAAGTAAGTATGGGATGATGGGTATGAATTTCACAATTCGGCAATTGAAAGTTTTCGAGGCGGTAGCCACGCATTTGAGTTTTACCCGGGCGGCCGATGAACTATATCTTAGTCAGCCAGCGGTTTCTATGCAAATCAAACAGTTAGAGGAGAACGTGGGCCTGCCGCTGTTTGAGAAGCTGGGTAAGAAAATTCACCTCACGGCAGCCGGTCGGGAACTCCACAGCTATGGCAAGGCGATCTTCCGGCAACTGGACGAGATGGAAGAGGTGATGGAGGCGCAGAAAGGGCTGAGTCGCGGCCGGCTGGATATCGCCGTGGCCAGCACGGTGAACTACTTTGCTCCCCGGGCGCTGGGGGCCTTCTCCCGGCGCTATCCCGGTGTGCGGCTCAGTCTCTCGGTGAATAACCGCAAGGAGCTGATGCGTATGCTGGAGCAGAACGAGAAGGACCTGGTGCTGATGGGGCAGCCGCCGGAAGCGCTCGATCTGGATTATGAAGAGTTCATGGATAACCCGCTGGTGGTGATCGCGCCACCCGATCATCCGCTGGTCGGGGAATCGCGCATCGCGTTGCAGAAGCTGGCCGAAGAGACTTTCCTGATGCGGGAGGCCGGCTCTGGCACCCGCCTGGCCCTGGAGCGCTTTTTCCAGGAGCAGGGGCTGGAGCTGAACAGCGGTATGGAGCTGAATGGCGGCGAGGCGATCAAGCAGGCGGTGCGGGCCGGCCTCGGACTGGCGGTGGTATCGGCCCATACCATTGAGCTGGAGCTGGAGACCGGTCGTCTGGTTGCCCTGGATGTGGAAGGTTTTCCGCTGCTTAAAAAATGGTTCATGGTGCATCGCCGGGGCAAACGGCTCTCCCCGTCGGCCCAGGCGTTCCACGATTTTCTGCTCGGTGACGGCCTGGATGAGATCCAGAAAATTAGGTAGGGACTTGATACTGCCGGATGCGCTAAAATTACCCGCTTTACTATTCAATTAGTGCGATCACCCGGCGTGGAAGCCTGCTTTCACCGTAAAACGGGTGGAAATTGACCGGCGACTATACTCTAAAATGAGCGCCGGGCCTCCAGCGGAACTTACGGGTAAGGGCATGTCAGAACAGCAACAGAGCAGTGGGTCAGAAGCGCCTGGAACGTTCAAATTGCTAAGCAGTATCGAGTATCCGGGCGATTTGCGGCTGCTGCCGCCGGAGCGTCTGCCCCAGCTGGCCGCCGAGTTGCGCAGTTTCCTGATCGATACCGTATCCCGCACCGGTGGGCACCTGGCCGCCGGTCTCGGGGTGGTGGAACTGACCATCGCCCTGCACTACGTCCTCAACACGCCGGAAGACAGGCTGGTCTGGGATGTGGGCCACCAGGCCTATCCCCATAAAATTCTGACCGGCCGCCGCGAGCGCATGGACACGCTGCGACAGCTGGGCGGCATCTCCGGTTTTCCGCGCCGTGAAGAGAGCGATTACGACACCTTCGGCACTGGCCACTCCAGCACCTCCATCGGTGCCGCGCTGGGTATGGCGGCGGCGGCCAAACGGATGCAGGTCAAACGCAAGGTGGTGGCGGTGATCGGCGATGCGGCCATGGGGGCCGGCATGGCGTTCGAGGCGCTGAATCATGCCGGCGCGCTGGATCTGGATCTGCTGGTGGTGCTGAACGACAACGACATGTCCATCTCCGATCCGGTCGGCGCGTTCCGCAATCACCTGGCGCGGCTGCTCTCCAGCAAGGTCTACACCCGGGTGCGCGAAGGGGGCAAGTCGGCCCTCAGCAACCTGCCGCAGATCTCGGAACTGGTGGGACGCTGGGAAGAGCACATGAAGGGCATGGTGATGCCCGGCACCCTGTTTGAAGAGCTGGGCTTTAACTATATCGGACCGATCGACGGCCACGATCTGGAGACCCTGACCGCCACCCTGCAAAACATGAAGGCGATGCAGGGTCCCCGGCTGCTCCACGTGGTGACCCAGAAAGGCCGGGGTTACAAGCCGGCCGAGGGCAACCCGCGGGCCTACCACGGCGTTACGCCGTTTGATCCGAAGACCGGCAAGATGGACAAGAAGAGCGGCTCCGGTCCCAGCTATACAGAGATATTTGGCCGCTGGCTGTGTGATGCGGCCGCTGCTGACAAGCGGCTGGTGGCGATTACCCCGGCCATGTGTTCCGGCTCCGGCATGGTGCAGTTCGCCGAGCGGTTTGCCGATCGCTATTACGATGTGGGCATCGCCGAGCAGCACGCCGTTACCTTTGCCGCCGGTCTGGCCTGTGACGGGGTGAAACCGGTGGTGGCGATCTACTCCACTTTCCTGCAGCGCGCCTACGATCAGTTGATCCACGATGTGGCCCTGCAAAATCTGGATGTGACCTTTGCGGTGGATCGTGCCGGCCAGGTGGGCGCCGACGGCGCTACCCACGCCGGCAGTTTTGATCTCAGCTATGCCCGCTGTATCCCCAACATGGTGGTGATGGCGCCCGGGGACGAGGATGAGTGCCGGAAACTGTTGCAGACCGCCTATCAGCACGAGGGGCCGGCCCTGGTTCGCTATCCCCGGGGTGCCGGTTGCGGCGCCCAGGTTGCCGCGGAGCTGGAGACCCTGCCCCTGGGCAAGGGTGAGATTCGCCGCTCGGGACAGGAGGTGGCGATTCTGGCCTTCGGCAGTCCGCTGGATTCGGCCCTCCAGGTGGCGGAAAAACTCAATGCCACCGTCGCCAATATGCGTTTTGTGAAACCGCTGGATGAGGCGCTGGTGCGCCAGCTGGCCGACAGTCACCGGTTGCTGGTGACCCTGGAAGAGAATGTCATACAGGGCGGTGCCGGGTCGGCGGTGAACGAATATCTGGCCGCGATTCAGCATCAGGTTCGCGCCATCAACCTGGGACTGCCCGATCACTTCATCGAGCATGCCTCCCCGGCGGAACAGCTGCGCGAGGCGGGGCTGGATCCGGAATCGATCCTGGCCGCCATTGAGCAGGCGCTGGCAGCGGACAGCGACAGGGCGGTGGGCTGAATTCCGCGCAATTAAATCTGGATCTACTGATGGTTGGCCTGCCGTGGTCCTATCCATGGCCGGGCTTCGGGTTGCCTGGATGAATAACCGGGTGGATGTCGGGGGTGTGTCCGGTGTCGGGCATACTGAATAAAAATAACGAGAGGGAAATTATGAAGCGTTTTTTCGCCCTGTTTGTGGTGCTGGGTACGGTCCTGTTGGCGGCGCCGGGTATCATCGGTTTTCAGGTGGAGCCCCATTACCAGGGATTGATGCAGCAGTTTGAGAAGAGTGGCGTCAAGCTGGTCTCCCAGGCGTACCAGCGCAACTGGTTTGGTGCCGAAAGCCGGGCCGATTTCCAGATCACATTGCCGGCCGGCCCCGAGGGCGGCGAACCGGAGCAGCTCAATTTTTCCCTGGTGAGTCATATCACTCATGGTCCCTTGACCGGGAATGGTGTGCATCTGGCCGATATCCGGAGTGACATCCGGGTGGATGGCGAAGCGCTGCTGCCGGCCGATTATGATGGAACCATCACCACCCTGATCGGGATTGCCGGCGACGGTGTAACGCGGATTGATCTGCCGGCCAGTGACGTGGCGGCCAGCGGCGAACGTCCGGCGATGCGTTTTGGCGGCTTGCAGGGCGAGATGCGCTTTGATGCCGAGTTCAAACAGGTGGAGGCCAACCTGACCCTGCCCACGCTGCACCTGGGACAGGCCGATGGGCAGTTCCTGGAGATCGCCGATGTGGTGATCGATTCCCACTCCAGCCTGGACCCCTCCGGTCTGATGCTGGGTGGTGGGCGCCTGACGATCAGTCGCATTGGTCTGCAGGACACGCAGGATGACACCCGGCTGGAGATCCGCCAGCTGGGCATTGATGCCGAGAGCAAGATGAGCGGCAGCGCGGTCGCGGCCTCGGTCAGTTATCAGCTTGAGCAGATGGCGGTGAATGGAACCCGCTATGGTCCGGCCCGACTGCAGCTGGGTGTCGGCAACCTGCCATCCCAGGCGTTGCTGGAGATACAGCAGGCGGTTGACGAGATCAACGCCCAGCAGTTATCCGAGCAGGCGAAAGCGCAGGCCCTGGTGAATGTGCTGATGGGCAACGCGCCGGCCCTGCTGAAGGGCGATCCGCTACTGACGATTGACGACTTCAGTATCCAGACCCCGGACGGACAGATCTCCGGTAATCTCTCGTTGCAGGCGGTAGGACTGGAGATGAAGGATATCGGCAATGCCCCTGCACTGGTTAACAAGCTGGTGGCGGAGGCCTCCCTGCAGATGCCGCAACAGCTGCTGGAACTGCTGCTGAGCAAGAAGCTGGAAGCTGACCTGTTGCGCCAGTTTGAACAGCGCCGGCTGCTTGATCCGGACAGCGAGATCCCGAGCGGGGAACGGCTGAGTGAGATGGCCAGGGCTTTAAGCAGCCGTCAGCTGACGCAGTTGCTGGGCCAGGAGATGGTGGTGGCGCAGGACGGGATGATCTCCACCCGTGCAACCCTTTCCGGCGGTCTGCTGAACGTCAACGGTAAGACTATTCCCCTGCCGCAGGCGCCCCAATAATACGTCTGTCTATATAAATCAGGCCGGCCGGACTGGCTGTCCGGTCGGCCTGATGTGATTCCCGCTTGTCGGAAATTCAGCTGTTTCTTTCGCCCATCATCTGCTCGATGATCGGGGTCAGAATGATCTCCATGGCCAGGCCCATCTTGCCGCCCGGAACCACCAGTGAATTACGCCGCGACATGAACGAGTCGTGCAGCATGGAGAGCAGGTAAGGGAAGTCGATATGGAACTTCTTCGGATCCCGGAAGCGGATCACCACAAAGCTTTCGTCCGGGCTGGGGATATCCCGGGCGATGAACGGGTTTGAGGTGTCCACCGTGGAGACGCGCTGGAAGTTGATATCGGTGCGGGAGAACTGCGGTGTGATGTAGTTGATGTAATCGGGCATGCGTCGCAGGATGGTATCCACGATCGCCTCAGCCGAGTAGCCGCGCTCCGCATTGTCCCGGTGGATCTTCTGAATCCACTCCAGATTGACAATGGGCACAACGCCGATCAGCAGATCCACGTACTGGGCCACATTGGCCTCATCGGTCACCACGCCACCATGCAGACCTTCGTAGAACAGCAGGTCGGTCTCGCCCGGGATATCCTCCCAGGGGGTGAACTGGCCCGGTCCCAGGTCAGTACCCAGGCGCGCGTTGTGCTCGGCGGCCTCCTCTTCACTATGCAGGTAATAGCGCCGCTTGCCGGTGCCGTGTTCGCCGTAGGACTTGAACAGGTTCTCCAGTTCATTGAACAGGTTGGAGGCGGGGCCGAAGTGACTCAGGTTCTCGCCCCGTTTGGACGCCTCGGCGACGGCCTCGCGCATGGCGAAGCGGTCATAGCGATGGAAGCTGTCGCCTTCAATAATGGCTGGAGTCACTCCGTCACGATAAAAAATGTGTTCAAAGGCACGCTTGACAGTTGAGGTCCCCGCGCCGGATGAGCCGGTGACGGCAACGATCGGATGTTGTTTGGACATATTAAACCCCTGAGTCTATGACTTATTCTCCAGATTGCACCAATTCTGACAGTGGGGAAGCGTCAGGAGAAGTAACAATATTTTTCCTTATCCATAAGCGCTCATTATGCTTATTCTGGTTATTATCAGTCTGCATATACCGATATCCGTGCCGTCACGGGGCGCTCCGCTAGGGCTGTTCGGCCGGGGCACGCTGTCCCATGAGCAGCAGCAGGCCCCGCATCAGTTGGGCCGGAGAAGGGGGGCAGCCGGGAATCTTCAGGTCCACCGGCAGCACGTTTTCAATCGCCCCGCAGGAGGCGTAGCTGACGCCGAACTCGCCACCGTCGCAGGCACAATCTCCACTGGCGATGACATAGGATGGCTTCGGCATGGCCTGGTAGGTATCGAGCAAAGCGGACTCCATGTGCCGGCTGACCGGGCCGGTGACCAGCAGGGCATCGGCATGGCGTGGCGAGGCGACAAAATGGACCCCGTACTGCTCGATGCCGTAGTAGGGGTTGTTGAGTGCGTGGATCTCCAGTTCACAGCCGTTACAGGAGCCGGCATCCACCATGCGGATCGCCAGGCTGCCGCGAAACTGCTTGTCCACCATGCGTCGCAGCTCCGGCGCCAGCTGGCCGATCTCACTGTCTTCGGCCGGCTTCTCGGAGACGATGCCGGTTTTCAGAATTTTATAAAACATGCCCAACATGATTACAGATCCTGCCCCGAGTAGGAGCCGTTGACCGATTTATTACAGACCGGGAAGTCCGGCACGATGTTGTCCTGGATCAGCTGTTCAAGGGCCGGCCAGTTGAGCCAGCTGGGATCACGGGGGAAGAAACGGCTGACCCGGCCGGTTTCATCCAGCGCCAGGTAGGTGATGATCTCGCCACGCCAGCCATCCACGATACCGATACCTTCACCGCCACGCTGTTCGGGTAAGGGGCTGCGGAGCTCGCCCGGCTCCAGGCGCTGGATAAACTGCCGGATCAGCTCCAGGGAGACCGTGATCTCCTCGGCCCGGATCTTGGCCCGGGCGGCCACGTCGCCGGCCCGGTATACCGGTACTCTCACCCTGACATGCTGATAGGGCGCATAGGGGGCATCCCGGCGCACATCAAAATCGACACCGGAGGCGCGGCCCACGTACCCCAGGCAACCCAGCTCGGTGGCCCACTCCGGCGTCAGCCGTCCGGTGGTCATCAGCCGGTCCTCCAGGGACTCGGAGCGCTCCATGATCTCGATCAGGTGGCTCACTTCGGCTTCCAGTTTACGGCAGCACTCCAGCATCTCCTGTTGCCCGGTCGGGTCCAGGTCGCCGGCCACGCCGCCCGGCACAATCCGGTCCATCAGCAGCCGGTGGCCGAACAGCCGGTCGTTTTCCCGCAACAGCAGTTCCCGCAGCCGGCTCAACTGATACAGGGGGAAAGAGAAGCCCACATCATTACAGATGGCGCCGATGTCCCCCAGGTGGTTGGCGATCCGTTCCCGCTCCGCCATGATGGCCCGCAACAAGGCCGCCCGCTCAGGGATTTCAACCCCCAGTGCGTGCTCCAGCGCCATGCAGGCGGCCCAGCCGTGGGCCACGGTTGAATCGCCCGAGACGCGGGCCGCCAGGCGCGCCAGCTGATCGGGATCGCGCCCCTGGGCCAGCTTTTCGATGCCCTTGTGTACATAACCCAGATGTTTCTCCAGGTTGATGATCTTTTCGCCCACCGCCTGGAAGCGGAAATGCCCCGGCTCGATAATGCCCGCGTGGACCGGTCCCACCGCCACCTCGTAGACCGCATTGCCGCTGGCCCGTACAAACGGGTAGCTGTCGTCCGGCGGGGTCGGGGATGGGGCCTGGGGCGCCTGCCAGTGGCGGCGTAACGGATAGTCGTCCTCTTTCCAGGCCTGGTGTCGGGTCCAGCGGCGGTTGTCCAGCTGGCCGCGGAAGCTGATCCCCAGCAGGTCGCGGGTATGGCGCTGGGGGCGGTCGGCGGCCGGATAGATGTGGGCGATGGAGTCCAGCTCCGGCTCCTCCAGGCTGGTCACAAGCAACAGGTAGTGCCCCTCCTGTTCCAGGCAGGTGAAGGCATCAAAGCCGGCCTCCTGCTCAATCGCCCAGAAGGCCGACCAGCGCATGGACAAGCCCTTGCAGAGCGCCACCGCGGAAGTCCAGGCGGCGGGTTTTACCCGCAGCACCCGGGCGGGTGACAGGCCTCTTTCCGGTTCATGGATAAACTGGATTCGGGCCTCTGTAAAACGGCTTTTAACATCACTCAGCCAGGTGTCACTCATAGCAGACCGCTCCCGGAAATCAGTATGGTGGCCTGGTCAAACCAGTGGGCCAGAAAGTCGGGGATGGAGAGCCCCAGCCAGAGCACCAGGGCAAGGTGCAGGACCACCGGCCAGACCGTTATCTTGATCGGCGCCAGCCCCTCCGGCTTGTTGCCGAACACCATGGGATGGAGATGGCGGAACAGTCCGGCAAACGCCACGCCGAGACCGACCAGCAGGGGGACGGTCAGCCAGGGCCACTGTTTCATGGTGGCGCTGAGCAGCAGGAATTCGCTGGTGAATACCCCGAACGGCGGAAAGCCGGCGATCGCCAGGGTGCCGACCAGCAGTCCCCAGCCAATGGCAGGCTGGGTCTGGATCACACCACGGATGTGGTCGATGGCCTGGGTTCCCGATAACTGGGCGGCCTGCCCGACCGTAACAAAAATGGCCGACTTGGTCAGGGAGTGGACGGTCATGTGCAGCAGGGCGCCAAAGGTGGCCAGCGGGCCGCCCAGGCCAAAGGCAAACGTCATCAGGCCCATGTGTTCAATGGAGGAGTAGCTGAACAGCCGCTTGATATCCCGCTGCCGATGCAGGAACAGGCTGGCCACCACAAAGGATAACAGGCCAAAACTCATCATCAGGTAGCCGGCCAGGTGGGGGGTATGCTGCTCGCCTCCCGCCAGGGCGCTGTCCACCAGCACCTTGACCCGCACCACCGCGTACAGGGCCACGTTGAGCAGCAGACCGGAGAGCACGGCCGACATGGGGGTCGGGCCTTCTGAGTGGGCGTCGGGCAGCCAGTTGTGCAGCGGCACCAGGCCGATTTTGGTGCCGTAACCCACCAGCAGAAAGACAAAGGCGATGGCCATCACCGTGGGTTCCAGTTCGGAGGCGTGTTCGATCAGGGTGCTCCACAACATGGCCTGATCCGGGTCCGGGGTGACCTTGGCCGCCGCCAGGTAGACCAGCACGGTGCCGAACAGCGCCTGGGCAATACCGACGCCGCACAGGATGAAATACTTCCAGGCCGCCTCCACGGAGGCCGGCGTCCGGTACAGACTGACCAGCAGCACAGTGGCCAGGGTTGCCCCCTCCAGCGCAACCCAGAGCACGCCCAGGTTATTGGTGGTCAGGGCCAGCAGCATGGTGAATACGAAGGCCTGAAAGCTGGCGTGGTAGAGGCGCATCTGGGGTGCGGAGACCCGGCCGATCTCAAACTCGTGCATCATGTAGGTGCGGGAGAAGACCGCCGTGGTAAAGCTGACCAGGTTGGTCAGTGCCACCAGGTAGACATTGAATGCGTCGATATAGAAATGCGCGTTGCCAAATGCGCCCTGGCGCAGCGCCACGTCGGCCAGCCAGAGCGAAAACAGGAAGGCGGCGCCACTGATCAGGATATTCAACCGGGCCGCCAGGCTGGTGCCGGGGAGCAGGGCCAGCAGGATACTGCCCAGCAGCGGGGTGATCAGCGTCCAGAGCAGGGCACTCATTCGTCCACCTCCGTCAGCTGGTTAAGCATATCCACGTCCAGCGATTCGATACTGTCCCGGATATGGAAGAAAAAGATACCGAACACCACGGCGGCGATCAGCACGTCAAACGCCACGCCCAGTTCCACCACCATGGGCATGCCCTGGGTGGCGGTGAGCGCACCGAAGAAGAGGCCGTTCTCCAGCGACATGAAGCCGACCACCTGGGTGACCGCCTTGCGCCGGGTGACCAGCATCAGCATGGCCAGCATGACCACGGCCAGGCTGATGGCGATGGCGTCGCGGGAGATGGATTCGGCAAAGCGCTGGATCGGCAGTGCCACGCTGTAACAGAAGATAACCAGCGCACCGGCGGCGATCAGCACTAGACCCGGGTGCAGCACACTGTCCAGGTCGCGCAGAATACCCAGCTTCCGCGCCTGCCGGGTCAGCAGCCAGGGGATAAACCAGACCTTCAGGACCAGGGTCATGGCGGCTGAATAGAGCAGGTGATATTCGTGGGTATCCAGCGCCACCAGCGAAGTGACCACCACGATCAGGAAACCCTGCAGGGCGAACAGCCGGATGGTGGCCACGACCCGGGATTGGGCCAGCAGTGCAAAGGAGGAGACCAGCACCATGGCCGCCAGGGTCAGGATCGACTGTTCGGTCAGGGTCAGGTGGCTGTAGGTGTCCAGATAGCCGTTCATTTCGCCGACTCCAGAATAATGAAGCTCAACATGCCGATCATGGCCAGTGAAAAACTCATGGCCAGGAAGGTGGGCACCCTGAAGAGCCGCATCTTGGCGACCGCGGTTTCGCCAACCGCCAGCAGTACGCCCAGGATCGGCAGTTTGATGGCCAGGGAGACCAGGGCGATGGCCAGGCTGCCAGGCGAGGCCCCGGTGGCGATCCCCCAGGGAAAGAACAGATCGATGATCAGCACGCTGTAGACGAACAGTTTCAACTGCGAGGCGAGCTCCATCAGCGCCAGATGCCGGCCACTGTACTCCAGGATCATCGCTTCGTGAATCATGGTCAGTTCCAGGTGCGTGGCCGGGTTGTCAATCGGTATGCGGGCGTTCTCGGCGATCCCCACCATCACCAGGGCGATCAAGGCAAACAGCATGGAGGGGCGCAACACCAGCTCCTGGTTCAGGTTGTACTCGATCAGGGTGGAGAGGTTGGTGCTGGAGGCCACCATGGAGAGGGTGAATACCACCATCAGCATGGCCGGCTCGGCCAGTGCGGAAATGGTCATCTCCCGGGACGAGCCCATGCCGCCAAAGGTGGTGCCCACATCCAGGCCGGCCAGCGCCATGAAAAAGCGGGCCAGGGCAAACAGGCCGACCAGCACAATCGCATCGGCCATGGCGTTGATCGGCTGATTCAGGATCAGCAACGGCACCACCGACGCCGCCAGCACGATACAGCCGCACACGATATAGGGCGCACCGCGGAACAGCGGCGACGCGTTATCCGCCAGCAGGACGGTCTTGCTGGTCAAGCGCAGCAGATCCCGGTAGGGCTGCAGCAGTGAGGGCGGACGGCGGTTCTGCAGATGGCACTTCAGCCATTTGATCCATCCGGTGAACAGCGGTGCCAGCACGACAAACAGGGCGGTCTGCAGCCAGACAAACAACCAGTCGGCAGGATTCAGGAAATCAACCATAGCAATACCACCAGGGTTACAAAGGAGTAGACAAGATAGTGGCGCAGATTACCGGTCTGCAGTCGACCCACCTTGCGCGAGCTGAACTGGATCAGTCTGGCCACCGGCTGATACAGCCAGCGCCAGGTGATATCTTCCACCTGCAACTGATAGCTCAGTGTTTTCGGGTAGCTGGCCAGTTTGTTGGAGAGCTCCCGCTGTTGCAGTTGCTGTAGCCGCCATACCGGCCGGAACACCCGTTTGATCGGCATCACGAAGCCGGTACCGGAGTACTGCATGTTGGCGGTCTGGCAACCAAAGCCGCAACCCCAGGCGGGACCGCGCTGGATCGGCTGGAGTTTGCGGTGTTTGCACAGCAGCAGGTAGACGCTGCCCCAGGTCAGCAGTGCCAGGGAGATGCCGAACAGCACCATGGGGCCGCTATAGCTGGCCACTTCCGGTTTTACCGGTGTCAGCCAGATCCAGCCGTGGGCGGTGGCGGCGGTAATATGGCTCCCGGTCAGTCCGGCGGCCACGCGGCCCAGGATGGTGACGGTGGACGTACCCAGCACGCCAAACACCAGGCAGAGCACGGCCAGCAGGCCCTGGGCCCAGAGCATGCCCCGGGTTCCTTCCCGGGCGTGCTTGACACGGCGTGAACGGGGCTGACCCAGGAATACCACCCCGTAGAGTTTCACGAAACAGGTGGCCGCCAGGGCGCCGGTCAGGGCCAGCATCGCGGCGGTGATCGGAATGACCGCCCGCAGAACACCGCTTTCCAAAATGGTCGCCTGCAGGGCGGTCTGGAAAGTGAGCCACTCCGAGACAAAGCCCGTAAACGGCGGCAGGGCCGAAATACTGATACAGCCGCAGAGAAAAAACAGGGCGGTCCAGGGCATGCGATGGATCAGTCCACCCATCTTGCCCATGTCGTGTTCATGGGTCTGCTGCAGTACCGTGCCCACGCCCAGGAACAGCAGGCTTTTGAACAGGGTGTGGCTGAGGGCGTGGTAGAGTGCGGCGATCAGCCCCAGGGAGCCCAGTTTGGGGTGGCCGGCAGCGATGAACAGCACCGACAGGCCCAGGCCGATAAAGATAATGCCCACATTCTCCACCGACGAGTAGGCCAGCAGCCGCTTCACATCGTTCTGCATCAGCGCATAGAGCACGCCGAACAGGGCGGTAACACTGCCGACCACCAGCAGCACCACGCCCCAGCTGGAGTGCAGGGTGCCGATCAGGTCAAAAGTCATGCGCACGAAGCCGTAGATCGCCACCTTCAGCATCACGCCGGACATCAGGGCGGAGATATGGGACGGGGCGACCGGGTGCGCCTCCGGCAGCCACGCATGCAGTGGGAAAATGCCCGCCTTCATGCCGAACCCGAGCAGTCCCAGGGTAAAGGCCACCGATGCCCAGACCGGGCTCAGTTGTATCTCGCGGAAGGCGTTAAACGTGAAATCCTGGGCGAACGCGGCAAAGATGCCGAAGCTGAGCAGAATCAGCACCGCGCCGATCTGGGCCATCAGCAGATAGAGAAATGCGGCCCGCCGGTTGGCCGGTTGATGGTGCTGGTAGGCCACCAGGAAATAGCTCGATACCGACATCAGTTCCCAGGCGATCAGGAACGAGAATGCATCATCCGCCAGCAGGACCAGCTGCATGCCGATGATAAACAGCATCGTCATCAGTCCGAGCAGGCGCAGTGAGTAGGGGCCCCGCTGGTATTCACGGATATAGCCCGGGCCGAACAGGCTGCTGGCAAACACGCCCAGGCCGATGAGGGCGAGGAAGAAGGCCGCGAGGGCGTCCATGTGCAGATGCCAGGGCAGCCAGGGCAATCCCAGGGGCAGCGTGATACTGAAGCCGGGATCCCCGAGCAATACCGGGCCGGCGGCCAGCAGGGTGGCAACGCCGGACAGCCCCATGAGCGGGAACACCAGCCAGGTTGTCCAGGCGCGTCGCCGGCCCACCAGCAGCGCCGTGACGGCAGCCGCGAACAGCAGGCCAAAGGAGACGCCCAACAGCGTGGCGACTGACAAATCAGGCATTTTTATTCCCCATTACTGATCAGACCTTCAGGCGCACTCCGCGTCCGCCCGTGTCACTGACCATACCTTCGGATAACAGAATGACACCCGCCGCATCCAGTGCCTCGACCACTCTGACCAGTGACTCCACGTTGCCGCGCACGTTGCCGGAACTCCCCTCCATCCGCTGGATGGTTGGTACCGACAGCCCGCACGCCTGGGCCAGCTGTTTCTGATCCATGCCCAACAGGGCGCGCGCCGCTTTTATCTGAGCGGATGTAATCATAGATAATCACTCATTATTTATATATTAAAGTTAACTTATGCCATATAAAATATGATAAGTGATATATAAAACATCTGCAATGATGTTTTATACGGGGTTAGCCCGTGATGCAACCGGTTGCTGCTCACCGGTCCTGGTTGCTTTAGATAGGCAGTCTAGCCAGGGCGAACCGCCTTGATAGTGCTGAGATTTTGCTGATAAGCTCTGGGAGTCGATCTGTCCAGTGGTCCGCGGTGGTGGGCCACTGGACAGTCCATCCCAATGTAAGATCCATGCACACCGCCGGGAGAGATGGGTTGCCGATAGGCTACCGCGCGTCATGGCGGATTCATCCGGCGGAAAAAACAGCGGCAGCGGGCTCCCGCCCGGTAAATGCGGCGCCGCCCCGGATCTGGGGGCGAATAATTATAATTCTGTATTCGGGGTATGACGGTTGATGGAATCTGCAGTCTCGTTGGAGAAGAAGGAAACGCTCAGGCTGGATCTGAAAAAGAGTGTCGCGGCGCTGGTTTTCCTGCTGATGGCAATTGCCCTGGCGCAGGTGGTGCCGACTATCCAGATCGCCTGGGTCACGGCCCTGTTGCTGCTGACCATCTACCTGTTTGCCTTCGAAGTGGTCGGGGTGGATGTGGCCGCGCTGACCGTGATGGTGCTGCTGGGACTGACCAGTCTGCTGGCGCCCCTGATGGGGTTGTCGGAAGGGCTGGTCGCCAATACCCACCTGTTTGACGGATTTTCCAGTAACGCGGTGGTCTCTATTATCGCCGTGATGATTATCGGTGCCGGCCTGGACAAGACCGGGCTGATGAGCAAGGTGGCGGCCTTCATCCTCGATCTGGGGGGCAGCACGGAAAAACGCATCATCCCGATTATCTCGGGCACGGTGGCGATCATCTCCTCTTTTATGCAGAACGTCGGCGCCACCGCCCTGTTCCTGCCGGTGGTGAGCCGTATCTCGGCCCGTTCCGGGCTGCCCATGTCACGCCTGCTGATGCCGATGGGCTTCTGCGCCATCCTGGGTGGCACGGTCACCATGGTGGGTTCCTCGCCCCTGATCCTGCTCAACGACCTGATTCTGACCTCCAACAAGGCCCTGCCAGAGGATCAGCAGATGGCGGTCTGGTCGCTGTTTTCCGTGACCCCGATCGGTGTCGCCCTGGTGATCACCGGGATTATCTATTTTGTGCTGGCGGGGCGCTATGTGCTGCCTACGGCCGGGGGCGACAGCGGTACCAGCGGTACCAATTCCATGGAGTATTTCCAGCGCATCTACAACATCGACTACGCCCTGTTTGAGGTGGTGGTGCCACCCGGTAGCGACCTGATCGGTACCATGCTGGATGATGTGGAGACCGAATACCGGGTGCGGGTTATTGCCACCAAGGGGAGCGGGGGCCGGGTGCGCATCGGCCGTGGCGACCTGGCGCGGGACTTTGCCATTGAGAGCGGCATGGTGCTGGGTGTGCTGGCCTCGCCCAAGCATCTGGCCGGTTTTGTGGAGAAATTCCAGCTGCGCTTGCGTAACGGCCTCAAGTCGTTTGCCGAATCGCTCGCCTCCACCAAGGCCGGTATTGCGGAACTGGTTATTCCCCCCGGTTCACAGCTGATCGGCAAGAGCGCCCGCGACGTGTGGCTGCGCAAGACCTACGGCATCGCCATGGTGGCATTACATCGAAATGGCGAAACCCTGCAGGAGGGTGATCATATTCGGGATCTGCCTCTCAAGGCGGGGGATACCCTGGTGGTGCATACCACCTGGGACTCCCTGGTGCGCCTGGAATCGGATCGTAACTTTGTGCTGGTGACCACCGAGTATCCCCATGAGGAGACGCGCCCGCAGAAAGTGGGCTGGGCGGCGCTGTTTTTTGCCATCGCGCTCTCCATGGTGCTGTTTAGCGATATCCGGCTCTCCATCGCCCTGCTGACCGGCGCCATCGGGATGGTGTTATCCGGTGTGCTGAAGATCGAAGAGGCCTATGCGGCAGTCTCCTGGAAAACCGTATTTCTGCTGGCCAGCCTGATACCGCTGGGATTGGCGGTGGAGACCAGTGGTACCGCCAGGTGGATTGCCGAACAGACCATCTCGGTGGTGGGCGAAATGCCGGTGTGGGTGATCCAGAGTGCCGTCGCGGTGCTGGCCACCTTTTTCACCCTGGTGATGTCCAACGTGGGCGCCACCGTGCTGCTGGTTCCCCTGGCCGTAAATATCGCCATCGGTGTCGGTGCCGATCCGTCGGTGTTTGCCCTGACGGTGGCCATTGCCACCTCCAACTCCTTTATTATTCCGACCCACCAGGTGAATGCCCTGATCATGGGGCCGGCCGGCTACCGGGTGGCGGATTTCATGCGTGCCGGTGGCATCATGACCCTGCTGTTCCTGGTGGTGATGATCGGCATGATGAACCTGCTGTTCTGATCTGGCGGATTGTTCGTCCAGGTTCCGGGCAGGTCTGCAGTTGGCCTTCTCTGCGGTGGGGGAGTTGCGGCTTGTCTCGGGCTGCTGGCTGGTAGTGGTTGGGCCGCTCAGAACAGCCGGGCATTCAACCACAGGTGGGCGAGGATACTGGCGCCATAGGCGAGCAGGATCACCGGGGTCCACTTGAGGTGGCTGAAGAAGGTGTAGTTGCCATTGGACTGGGCCATCAGCGCCACGCCCGCCGCAGAACCGATCGCCAGCAGTGAGCCGCCGGTGCCGACCCCCAGGGTGGCCAGCAGCCACTCGCCCCGGGACATGTCCGGCATCATGGCCAGTACGCTGTACATGGTGGGGATATTCTCCAGTACGGCCGAGGCCAGTCCCACCGCGATGTTGGCCGACGTGTGGCCCCACTGGTTGTACATAACATCGGAAGTGATGGCCAGGTAGCCGATATAGCTCAGTCCGCCGACCGAGAGTGCCACCCCGTAGATAAACAGCAGCGTATCCCACTCCACCCGGGCGACCCGGATGAACACATCAAACGGGTTTTTGCCATCTATCGGGATGGGCGAGGCCAGCTGCTCCGCATCGGTCACCCCCCCTTCCCGGTAACGGTAGGTCTTTTTCAGGTAGTAACCGAAGAACTGCAGGTAGGAGAGTCCGGTCAGCATGCCGATCACCGCCGGCAGGTGCAGCACGCCCCTGAAGAAGACGGCGGTGGCGATGGTGCAGAAAAACAGCACCATGATGCGCCGCGCGCCGCGCAGCATGCGGGCTGGCGCCAAGGCGGGCTCGGGCCGTCCTTCGGGCACCGCGAAGTGCATGGCGCAGGCGGGTATGAGGAAATTGATCAGGGACGGAATGAACAGGTTGAAGAAGCTCCAGAAATCCAGCACGCCATTGCTGGTGTGGATATTCTGTTGCCAGATGATCAGGGTGGTAATGTCGCCAAACGGACTGAATGCGCCACCGGCATTGGCGGCGATCACCACGTTCAGACAGCCCAGACTGATGAAGCGCCGGTTGGTCGGGTCAACCACCACCACCAGCGCGCCCACCAGCATGGCGCTGGCCAGGTTGTCCAGGAACGGCGACAGCATAAAGGTGATAATGCCGCTGCTCCAGAACAGCCCGCGATAACTGAGCCCCCGGTTACCCACCCAGGCACGCAGTGTCTTGAACACCTGTCGCTCGCCCAGCGCGTTGATGTAGGTCATCACCACCAGCATCAGCAGCATCAGTTCCACATAGTGCAGCAGGTTCTGCCGCACATTCTCCTCCGCCTCCACCGAGTTGCCGGTGGCCATGGCGTACCAGCCGATCAATGCCCAGATGCTGCCGGCGGCTACGACCACCGGTTTGGATTTGCGCAGATGGGTGTGCTCTTCGAGACTGGCCAGCAGGATGGCGGATATGAAAATGACCAGGGCGAGATAGCCGCTCCAGTGATCGGTCATGGGGAGTAGCTGCTGGTTTACATCGGTCGCAAGAACGGCGCCGCTGCCCAGTAGCAGCGGTAGTGAAATCAGTCTGGCGAGTGTTCGGGTGGTCTGCATGTTAGCGCCGGGTGCCACTGAACCAAGCGCCTATGATAACGGAATTTTTGTGGCGGGGGCCACCGGCAGTTGCAACTGCCGGTGGTTTTTTGCCGGATCAGAACAGGGCCGAGTTGATCCAGATATGGGTATAGATACTGGCCACATAGCCCAGTCCGATGGCCGGTGCCCATTTCAGGTGACCGAAAAAGGTGTAACGACCCCGCGCCTGTCCCATCAGGGCGACGCCGGCGGCGGAACCGATGGAGAGCAGCGAGCCGCCCACACCGGCGGTCAGGGTAACCAGCAGCCACTGGCCCATGGACATATCCGGCTGCATGGTAAGCACGGCGAACATGACCGGGATGTTATCCACAATAGCCGACAGCAGGCCGACGATCACATTGGCGTAGGTGGGGCCCAGCTGCACATACATCAGCTCGGAGGTGAGTGACAGATAGCCCAGGAAACCGAGTCCGCCGACACAGAGCACCACGCCATAGAAGAACAGCAGGGTATCCCACTCGGCGCGGGCGATCTTGTTGAATACATCGAACGCCACCAGGTCGCCCATCTGGCTGTCGTGCTCCAGCTCGATGGCCGCCTCGCCATTGCTGTTGTTCTCCCTATGGTAGGTCTTCTTCAGGAAGAAGCCGAAGAACTGCAGGTAGGCCAGGCCGGTCAGCATGCCGATGACCGGCGGCATGTGCAGGAAGTTGTGGAAACTGACCGCTGTGACGATGGTCAGCAGGAACAGCACGATAATCCGTCGTGCGCCACGCTTCATGGCCACGGCTGCGCCACCGGCGCCGGGCTGCTCATGGGGTACGGCGAAGTGCATGATGGAAGCCGGCACCAGCCAGTTGATCATGGATGGTACGAACAGCAAAAAGAAGGTACCGAAGCCGACCACGCCCTGGGGCGTCTCGATCGCCTTCTGCCATACCATCAGGGTGGTGATGTCGCCAAACGGGCTGAATGCGCCGCCGGCATTGGCGGCCACCACGATATTGATACAGGCCAGCAGGATGAACTTGTTGTTGCTACCACCCACCGCCAGCACGACGGCACACATCAGCAGTGCGGTGGTCAGGTTGTCGGCCACCGGCGAGATGAAGAATGCGAGCAGGCCGGTGATCCAGAACAGTTTTCTGAAACCGAATCCCCGGGCCACCAGCCAGGAGCGCAGCGCCTCGAACACGTTCCGTTCGTCCATGGCGTTGATGTAGGTCATGGCCACCAGCAGGAACAGCATCAACTCGGCGTACTCCAGCAGGTTGTGGCGTACCGCGGCCTCTGCCTCGCTGGTAAAGCCGTGGCTGGCGTAGTACCAGGCGATCATGGACCAGATCAGGCCGGCAGCCAGGATGACCGGCTTGGATTTTCGCAAGTGGGTAAACTCTTCCGCCATCACCAGCAGATAGGCCAGCGCAAAAATAACAATGGCTGTATAGCCCACCCAGTGACTGGTCAGGTCCATATTGTGGCCGCCGGATGCCGCGGCCAGGGCCGCGCCGGGCAGGACTGCCAGTAGAAAAAACAGGAATTTAAGGGCGTGGCTCACAACGATTGCTCCTCGATTCAGATAGCGAACTATGGGGGTAAACAGGCCGGCTGTACCGCAAAATGGTGTTGGCCGCTGGAAAAACAGGTGCGACTTTATACCATTTTAGCCCCGCGGTGTGGAGTGCCGGCGTTGGATATGGATAGTTCAGCAGGGATGGGTCGGCGCTATTTGGAGAAGAAGATGTCGCCATAGTAGGCGTGTGCCTGCTGACCCGAGTTGTCGGTGTCGGTCATGATGGCGATCACGTCGACATAGCGCACCGGGGTGTTGAAGTAACGCTGGAAATCGGCTTTCACGTTGCGTCGTTCGCTGTACAGCTTGCCCGGACTGTCGCTGGCGGAGCGCACGGCCACCATGCGTGCCTGGCTGGAGAAGGCATTGAGCCAGGTTGAATTGGTCGGTTGTCCGCTGGACCAGACGTAGTTGAGCGCCTTGGTTCGCCACGGCAGCAGGCCCCCTTTTTTCACCACGTAGATGCGGGCGCTGTAGTCATCGCCCGCCTTGCTCTGTTCATTCAGCTGGTGCAGCGGCTGATCCACCCGCCAGCGCCAGTTGAGATAGGGCGTCTCCTCCAGATCCACCCGGATCTCTTTGAAAAGGCCGGATGCGGTGCCGTGGCTTTGGGCGCTGATCACAGGGATGCCATCCAGCGCGGTGATCCGGTACCGGGTGTTGCCCTTGAAGGTGTGTTCCTCCCAGCCATCCAGTCCCTCATCGATAATGTTGGAGATCTGTACATCAGCCGCCAGGGGGGCGGACAGGAGAGCATTCAGCAACAAGGCGGCCAACAGGGGTGTCCTGCAAGTCATGTGCGGCTCTCCGGTAGCATCTTGCCGGGATTGAGAATGCCCAGGGGATCAAACTGTTGTCGGATGGCGTGCATCAGCTGCAGGGTGGCGGGTTCGATCTCCCGGTCCACAAAGTCGCGTTTTTCCAGCCCCACACCGTGCTCACCCGAGAGCGTGCCGCCGAGTTGCAGCACCAGGTCGAAGGTCCGTCCCAGGCACTCATGGGCGCGGGCCATTTTCTCCGCATCGTCCGGATCGGTGAGCAGATTGACATGGATGTTGCCATTCCCGGCGTGGCCGAAATTGACGATCTGGATGTCGTACTCACGTGACAACTGTGCCAGTCCGCCGATCAGGTCCGGAATGCGCGATACCGGCACCACCACATCCTCGTTGATCTTTTTCGGTGCAATGTTGCGCAGGGCGGGGGAGAGTGCCTTGCGGGTACGCCAGAGTTGGGCGACCTCCTGTTCACTGTTGGCCACCTCGATACCGATCACCCCCTCGACCCGGGCGGCGTCGGTCACCGCCTGGAGTGATTCGGCTAGTCCATGGGCCGGGCCATCCACTTCCACCATCAGCAGGGCGCCGACCTTATCCGGCAGATCCAGATCGGAGTAGCTGCGCACCATGTTGATGGAGGCGCCATCCATGAACTCCAGGGCGCAGGGAGTAATCGGCTGGGCCATGATGGCGGAGACCGCCCGGGCGGCCGCATGCATGTCCCGGTAGGTGGCGCGGAAAGTGGTTTTGGCTTCCGGCAGGGGGGTCAGTTTCAGGACTGCTTCGGTGATGATGGCCAGCGTGCCTTCCGATCCGATCAGCAGCCGGGTCAGGTCATAGCCCACCACCCCCTTGGTGGTGATGACGCCGGTCCTGATCTCTGTGCCGGCACCGGTAACGGCGCGCAATCCCAGGGTGTTCTCCCGCGGGGTGTTGTATTTAACCGCCCGGGGGCCGGCCGAATTGTAGGCCAGGTTGCCGCCGACGGTGCAGATCGCCGCACTGGTGGGATCGGGTGGCCAGAAGAAGCCGTGCGGTTGCAGCGCCTGTTGCAGGGCCTGGTTGGTGACACCTGGCTCAACCCGGGCGATCCGGTTGGCCGGGTCGATCTCCAGGATGCGGTCCATGCGTTCCAGGGAGAGTATAATCCCGCCCCGGTCCGGCACCGTGGCGCCAGTGGTGCCGGTTCCCTTGCCCCGTGCAATCAGGGGCAGCCGCTGGCGGTTGCAGAGCGCCACGATGTCGCGTATCTGCTCATGGCGGGTGGCGAACACCACCGCCTGGGGCAGGGCCTGCCGGCGGCTGTTGTCATAGCCGTAAGGCCAGCAGTCGCCCGGGTCGGTCAGCACGGCCCCGGAGCCGACAATGGCGCCCAGCTCCTGCTGCAGCGCCGCGCTGATCGGCTGTTCCGACGGCTTGCTAGATATACTCAAAGACCTTCACCACTTTGGTGACGCCACTCAGGTAGCGGATCTTCTCCACGACGGCGGCCGCCTCTTCAGGTGTCACCATGCCCATCAGGTAGACCACGCCCTTCTCGGTGATCACCTTGACCCGGGTCGGGTCAAACTGGGGCAACTTGATATTAAACAGCTCTATCTTGGCCTTGGAGGTGATCCAGCTGTCCTTGCTCTGTTGGGCGAGTGTGGCGTTGGGGCCGATCTGAACTTCGTTGACAGTCCGCTTTACCATCGGTGTGTTGGCGGCGATCCGCTCAAACTCGGCGCGATAAGCGGCATTTTCCGCCTGGCCGGTGAGCAGTACCACCTGGTTATAGCTGGTGGCGCTCATGCTGCTGTGCTCCCGCAGCTCCGGCCGATTGTTGGCCTCGTTCATGATCTTCAGGACGATGGTTTTGTCATCCAGTATGGTGCCGGCCGAACGACGATCGTGAATCACCGCAGCGCCGGTGGCGGCCCCGCCAACAACGGCGGTTGCACAGCCCTGCAGGAGCGGCAGGGAGAGGCTTGAGATGACGATCAGCGTGAGTAATCTTTTCATTTGGTTCTCCGATATTCCCTTAGTTACCAATCAGTTGTTTGTCTATCAGGTCGCACAGGCAGTGAATCACCAGCAGCTGGCCTTCGAGTACCCGGGCGCTTGAATCGCCCGGTATGCGGATCTCTTCATCCCCTTCCTGCAGCAATCCGGGCAACCGCCCGCCATCCCGGCCGTTGAGAGCGATCACCCGCATCTGCCGCTCATGGGCCGCGGCGATGGCGGCATTGATGTTTTCCGAATTGCCGCTGGTGGTCATGGCCAGCAGCAGATCGCCCGGATGTCCCAGGGTACGGATCTGCTTGGCAAAGACTTCGTCATAATCATAGTCGTTGGCGATAGCGGTCAGGGTGGCCGAGTCAGCGGTCAGTGCGATGGCCGGCAACCCGGGCCTTTCCCGTTCAAACCGGTTCAGCATCAGGGCTGAAAAGTGCTGCGCGTTGCCGGCGCCACCCCCGTTGCCACAGGTGAGGATCTTGCTCCCCTCCAGCAGCCGCAGGACGATCAGTTCGGCGCTCCTGGCAATGGGTTCGGCAACCAGGGGAAGTGCCTCCATCTGCTGTTGCACGCTCTGCTGGAATATGTCGTTGATATGTTCGATCAGGTTCATCTACACAAGTTCCTGTTGGAAGGCGTTGGTGATCCATTCGAGCTGCTCCTCACCCTCGCCGGTCAGGGTGAGAACGTCAAAACGGCAGGGGGCGTCGTGCCGGTTCTGGCTGTTCAGCCAGTGGCTGGCGGCGCGGATGATCTTTTTCTGCTTGTTGATGGTGACGCTTTCGGCGGCGGAACCAAACCGGTTCTGCCGGCGGTAACGTACCTCGACGAACACCAGGGTGTCCCGGTCCAGCATGATGATGTCGATTTCACCGGCCCGGCAGGTGTAATTGCGTTGCAGGGTGCGCAGTCCCTGGCGCTCCAGGTAATGTTGCGCCCTTTGTTCGGCGGCGTCACCTTTTTTCCTGCCCCGCAGAATTCGCCTCACCCGGTTACTCCGCCGGTAGGATGGTCGCCGCCCCTGCCTCTGGAGTCTCGCCGGATTCGCTGTCTGCGGCAGGCCGGGCCTGGACGGGGGCGACTGCAGGGTTCTCCATCTCATCCGCCAGGCTCATCATGCGTGGCGCGTAACCGATCGCCTTGGGTGCCCCGTTCTCCATTACCGCCCAGACCAGCTGGCGATGAATCTGGCGAATGCTGTCCAGGTAGAGGTTGCCGGTCTTGCCCTCGAGGGTTTCCTGGGAGGCGCTCTGCAGCCTTCCCAGGTGGGGCAGCAGCCGGAAGCTGTCGATGCCCATGGCGTAGAGGCGACGATAGGCGCCCTGGCTGTCAGGCAGGGTGCGGGCCAGATTGTCCCGGGCCAGTGGACTGTCCCCTTCGTTTACCAGCAGCCATGGAATATCCGGGAACTTGATCCCCTCCAGGTCCTGGTCCAGATCCGGCGCCGGTGTGCCGGTGTAGATACTGGAGGTGGCGTAGATCGGGATGTCGGCCGCATGATGGAACTGGAACTGGGGCCGGATCTGGCGCGCCTTCAGGGGGTTGGCTGCCAGCAGAATGAAGTCGGCATCCTCCCGGCGGCGTGGTTCGAACTCCAGCCGCTGACCCATCAGCCGTTGCAGGCGGGTGCGGCGGGCGCTGCTTTCATCCAGGTTGAGCAGCGCCCGGATGGCGTCGGAGAAGTCGTTCTCTTTGGCATCATAACGCTGCTGCTCGCTCAGAATGCCACCCAGCCGTTCCCAGCGATCCCGGAATGCCTGGGCGATTCGCGCTCCCCAGTCATCCCGCGGGGTGAATACGACGGCGCGGGTGTGGCCGTCCAGCCAGGCCCGCTCGGCTATCTGGCGTGCTTCATCCTCCGGTGCCAGGCCGAACTGGTAGAGCCGCACCGGCGGCGTGGTTTCCGGGGGCACCTGATTCAGGGCCAGTACCGGTATCTCCAGTTCGCCGGCCCTGGCCAGTTGGGCGACGCCCTCCTTGTTCAGTGGGCCGATCACCATGTCGGCGCCTGAATCCACCGCCTGACGGTAGAGTGGCCAGGTATCGGCACTGTCACTGCTGTCGTAGAAATCCAGCTTCGGCCGATTCTCGGCTGGTTGCTGGTAGTACGCCGCCATGAAGCCGTCCCGCAAGGCCCGGGCCGCATTGGCATAGGGTCCCGACTGCGGCAGCAGGATGGCCAGTTGATGCGGACGCTGGTACTGGCTCTCCATTTTCTGGAAGTAGCCTTCGAGCAGGCCGGGGATGGCCGGGTGGCTGGGAAACTTTTCCCGCCAGCTCTCCAGCTGTTGCTGTATGCGGCTGGTGTCACCGGTGTGGCCCTTGATGATTCTGGCCAGAGCCATCCAGCCGCCCTGGATGCCGGGTGGGTTGGGCTGCAACAGATCGAGCGCGGTATCGGTCAGGGTGGTGAGGGTCTGGATAATCAGCAGCTGGTTTTGCAGCCGCTTGTCCATATCTTCCAGCAGCAGATCCAGTTCGCTCAGCTCTCGGGCGCTCTCCAGCAGGTTGCCGGTCAGCCGGAACCCCTCCGCCCGATCGGCATGGAAACGCTGCTGAAGTGGCAGCTCGGTACCTTCCGGGATGCCGTCACTCAACAGGGTCATGGCCTCATCCGGGCGGTTTTTACTCAGGGCCAGCTCGGCCACCAGCAGGCGCCGGCGGAAATCCAGTTCTGGCAGAGTCCGGGTATCGATTCTGGCCAGCAGTGCGGTGGCCCGGTCACCCTGCTGTGCGTGCAGGTAATTCTCGGCGGCCCGCAACAATAACGATTGATCCTCCGGTGGCAGGCTTTGCAGGGCAAGCTGTTCAAACAGCTCGCCGGCGGCGGCGTACTCGCCGGCCTGTTCCAGTGCAACGGCCTGTTGTATCTGCAGGTCGGCCTCGCTGTCGGTTCCCCTGACGCCCGGTGACGGCACACAGCCGATGACAGTCAGCAGGATCAACAGTGCGAGGAAAAATTTAATATGTCTTTGTTGCATGGTCGCATTCAGGCAGGCAGGATTGAGCAAGACAGTATCTTTTTTTGGGGTGTGCCGTGTCAATGGATAAGGGTTGCTTGTATGTCGTCGCCATGCCGATAGGGAATCGCGATGACATCACGGAAAGAGCTAAGCAGGTATTATCTGCGGTAGAGTTGATCGCCGTCGAGGATACCCGTCACAGTCGGCCACTGCTACAGACGCTGGGAATCACCACCCCGTTGCTGGCCCTGCATGAACACAATGAGCTCAAACTGGTTACGCGCCTGGTGGAGCAGCTGTCGACCGGCGGCACTATCGCCCTGATATCCGATGCCGGCACCCCGTTGATCAGCGATCCCGGCTTCCCGCTGGTGCGGGCCTGCCAGCAGGCGGGGGTGCGGGTGATTCCGATCCCGGGGGCCAGTGCGCTGATCTGTGCTTTGTCCGCTGCCGGGCTGCCGACCGACCGGTTTCTGTTTGAGGGCTTTCCTGCCCGAACCTCGTCCGCCCGGCGTGATCAGTTTGCCCGCCTGAAGGACGCTGGCATGACCCTGGTGTTCTACGAATCGAGTCACCGCATCGTGCACTCCCTGACAGACATGGCGGCGGTTTTCGGTGCTGAGCGCCCGGCGGTGCTGGCGCGTGAGCTGACCAAGCTGCATGAGACGATTATTTCCCGGCCGCTGGGAGAACTGGTAGAACGGGTTAACGGGGACCCGAATCAGCAAAAGGGGGAGTTTGTGGTGCTGGTGGCGGGGGCCGTCCAGGACACCCAGACGATGGATCCCGAAGCCCGGCGGATTCTGGAGATTCTGGCTGAAGAACTGCCGACAAAACAGGCCGCCGCCCTGGCAGCAAAAATCACCGGTATAAAGAAAAACCTGCTGTATCAGCAGGCGCTGGAGTTACAGCAGGGATAACAGGCCGCCCCGCCCGGAAGCGGGGCGGCACAACCGTCAGCTACTGCGTTTCGGTTGAATTTCGATCTTTTTCGAACGTTTTGTTTCGACCTTGGGGATGATCACTTCCAGTACGCCATCCTTGCCACTGGCCTGGATCTGTTCAGGGTCGGTATTGTCCGGCAGACTGAAGCGCCGGTAGAAACTGCCGTAAGCGCGTTCGACCCGCTTATAGCCTTCCTTGTTTTCAGTCACCTCATGGCGTTTTTCGCCTTTGATGGTCAGCATGCCATCTTCCATGGTGAGCTCGATCTTTTCCGGTTCCACACCGGGGATATCGGCATGCAGCACATAGCGGTCGTTCTCTTCCTTGATATCGATTGCGGGGGTCCAGTCTCCGCCTACCACGCCGGACTCATCGGTCTGTGCCAGCGGGTTGCGCGGAACGCGACTCAGTTCGTCCTGCCACAGCTTCATCAACTGCCAGGGATCAGATGTTAAACGTGTCATTTGAAACCTCCTGTTGTGTAGCTATTCCCACTCAAAATATAAGGAGTATTTTGGCGGATTCAAGAGGTTGAACGGTTTGATTTGTAGCGGATTGAAAATGGTGCCTCCTCCCCCAGTCAGGCGGGGAGGAGGCGGGATTACCGGGTGGGTTTAAGCGGCGAAATTGGCCGATACATACTCCCAGTTCACAATGTTCCAGACAGCTTCCAGATACTTGGGACGGGCATTGCGATAGTCGATGTAGTAGGCGTGCTCCCACACATCGATGGTGAGCAGCGGGGTCTTGCCGTCGGTCATCGGGTTGGCGGCATTGGAGGTGTTGACGATCTCCAGTCCACCATCGCTGTTCCTGACCAGCCAGGTCCAGCCGGAGCCGAAGTTGCCCGCTGCGGAGGCGGAAAACTGTTTCTTGAACTCATCCATGGAGCCAAAGGTGTTGTTGATGGCGTCAGCCAGCTGGCTGCTGGGTGCGGAGCCACCCGGGCACAGACAGTTCCAGTAGAAGGTGTGGTTCCAGACCTGGGCGGCATTGTTGAACTGGCCACCGGAGGCCTTCATGATGATCTCTTCCAGGGTGGCATTTTCGAGGTCGGTACCCTTTACCAGGTTGTTCAGGTTGGTCACGTAGGTCTGATGATGCTTGCCGTAGTGGTACTCCAGGGTCTCTTTCGAGATCACCGGTTCCAGTGCGTCCTGAGCATAGGGTAAGGGGGGGAGTTCGTGTGCCATGGTATTTCTTCCTTATTAGGGTTGTGTGTTAAAAACTAAAAAAACATAGTATTTTAGTTGGTATTATAATGCCAGCCTTAATCGTGATTCAAGATCTGTTGTGTACTCAGCCTCCTGATAGCGTGTGGATGCCCCCGGGGCATGGTTATAATGGCGTGTTAAACAAGCATCAGGGGCCGATGTCGACTCGATCCACGTCGGTCCCGCATCAGCAGAACAGGGCAGGAAACAGTTAATGTGCGGAATATGTGGTGAGTTGCGTCTCGATGGGGGTCGGCCTGATCTGGGGGCGGTATCCAGAATGACGGCCCGGCTCAGTCAGCGCGGGCCGGACCATGAGGGCAGTTACAGTGACGGGCCACTGGCCTTTGGCCACCGGCGGCTTGCCATTATCGATCTCTCCGAGCGGGCCAATCAGCCCATGGTGGACCAGGAGCTGGGACTGGCCCTGGTTTTCAACGGCACCATCTATAACTATCCGGCATTGCGGGAGACGCTGAAGCAGAAGGGTTATCACTTCTACTCGGATGGCGACAGCGAGGTGATACTCAAAGCCTGGCACGCCTGGGGTGAGCGTTGTGTCGATCAGCTGCAGGGGATGTTCGCCTTTGCCATCTGGGATCAGGCCAATAGGCAGCTGTTTCTGGCCCGGGACCGGATGGGCATCAAGCCGCTCTACTACAGCCAGACGGGCGATCGGCTCCGCTTTGCATCCAATGTTCAGGCGCTGCTGGCCGGCGGCGGCGTGGATACCTCCCTTGACCCGGTCGCCCTGCATCACCAGTTCACCTTGCACGCGGTTGTGCCGGCGCCCCGCACGATCCTGCAGGGCGTGCGCAAGCTGGCGCCGGGGCATTCGCTGTTGCTGGATAGCGAAGGCAAAGGTTCCGAGCGGCGTTACTGGCAGCTCACCGCGACTCGTCCGGCCGAGCCGCGTAGCGACGACGAATGGCTGGAGTCGATTCACGAGGCTTTGCGTCAGGCGGTACACAAACGCAATAACATCTCGGATGTCCCGGTGGGGGTGCTGCTGTCGGGTGGGCTCGATTCCAGTCTGCTGGTGGCCCTGCTGGCGGAATCCGGCGTCTCCGATCTGCGTACCTTTTCGGTGGGGTTTGAGGATCATCCCGATGAGAAGGGCAGCGAGTTCGAGTATTCCGATCAGGTGGTGGAGCGTTACGGCACCACCCATCACAAGTATCTGGTGCCGAATGAAGAGGTGCTGAAGCGTCTGCCGGGCGCGGTGGATGCGATGGCAGAGCCGATGTTCGGGCAGGATGCGGTGGCCTTCTACCTGCTTTCGGAGCAGGTTTCAAAACAGATCAAGGTGGTTCAGTCCGGCCAGGGGGCCGACGAGGTGTTTGGCGGTTACTTCTGGTACCCGCGTATGATGGCGGAGCAGCAGGGGACGCCGGTGGAACGCTTTGCCAAGCACTACTTTGACCGGGATCATGAGGAGTACCTGCGGATGGTCAGTGCCGAATTCCGGGGTGAGGACTACACCAGTCAGCGGGTGGCCGAGCTGCTGGACGAACCGGGGGCGGACAGCTTCATGGATGCGGTGCTGCGCATGGATGTCACCACCCTGATCGTGGATGATCCGGTCAAACGGGTGGATAACATGACCATGGCCTGGGGGCTGGAGGCGCGGGTACCGTTTCTTGATCAGCAACTGGTGGAGCTGGCGGCACAATGCCCGCCCGAGCTGAAGTTGCGGGAGGGTGGCAAATACCCGCTGAAGGCGATGGCCCGGGGTATCTTGCCCGATTCGGTGATAGACCGACCCAAGGGCTACTTCCCCATGCCGGCTTTGAAGTATGTCCGGGGTGACTTCCTGGAGTTCATGCGGGATATCCTGGAGTCGACGGCCTGCCGGCAGCGTAACCTCTATTCCCGTGCCTACATCGACTTGCTGCTCTCCGCGCCGGAGATGCACCATACCCGGCTGCTCGGCAGCAAGCTGTGGCACCTGGCCCTGCTGGAATACTGGTTGCAGCGTAACGTGGATGGTCAGTAATACTGGCCGGACTGTCTGATAATTAACCAACTGTCGTGGAGTAGTTGTTATGCTTTATCTGCTATTGACGCTGCACCTGCTGGGCGTGGTGATCTGGGTCGGCGGGATGTTTTTCGCCCACATGGCACTCAGACCGGCCGCGGCCCAGGTACTGGAGCCGCCCCAGCGGCTACCCCTGATGAAACGCACCCTGGATGGTTTTTTCCCCTGGGTGTGGGTGGCCATCGCCCTGATCCTGGGCAGTGGTTACGGCATTTTGCTGGGGATACTGGGAGCCGGGGCCGGCATCTACGTGCATGTGATGCACACCATTGCCCTGATCATGGTGGCGGTGTTCAGTTATATCTACTTTTTACCCTACAAACGGATGGGGCGGGCATTGCAGGAGGGAGATTTGGCGGTGGCAGGTGCCCAGCTGGCCAGGATTCGCCACTTAATCGGCGTAAATCTGCTGCTTGGCTTGGTCACTACTATTATCGGTACTGCCAAACCATTTTGATCGGCAGGGCTGCCGGGGCGTAAACAGGACGGTAACGGGCGGCGCCGGGATTCGGCGTCGATCTTGAATTTAACACGGGGTGGCCCAATATGGCGCCCTACTCGAACACAATTACAGAGGTGAGTGATGGACGTTTTGGAGCGAATCAAAGAGCAGGTTGAGAACAATCCCATAGTGCTTTACATGAAGGGGACCCCGCAGTTTCCTCAGTGTGGATTTTCATCCCGTGCCGCAGCGGCGTTGCAGGACTGTGGCGTAGAGTTCGCTTACGTCAACGTGCTGTCGGATCCGGAGATTTTTGAAAATCTGCCCCGTTATGCTGATTGGCCGACCTTCCCGCAGCTCTATATCAAGGGCGAACTGGTGGGCGGCTGCGATATTACCCTGGAACTCCACCAGACCGGGGAATTGCAGAAGATGACCGCAGAGGCGGCGGGCAAGTAAGCGCTTGAGCTGAAACGCCCTGTCCCGACCTGATCGGGATTGTGGTATCGGGCACATAGCGCGCCAGCGGTGTGGTCGCCCGGTCGGGTTCCAGGCAGGGCTGTGCTATAAAAACCGGCATGCAGCAATGCATGGCCGGTTTTTTATCCATGGAAGGATTTATAACGCGGAGCTCAAGGATGTGCGGGAGCGTATTTATCCACGGAAGGATTTATAACGCGGAGCAGAGGATCTGAATGAGTTTGCCTACCCGGATTGGGGTGCTGGCCGGTCGGTCAGCCCTGTTGGGGAGGCTGGTTCTCCAGCCAGGGATACTCACTGGCCTGCTGTTGCCACTGGTTGACTATCCGGCAGAACAGTTCCGCCGTCTTCTCGGTATCATAGATGGCCGAATGGGCTTCGTTGTTGTCCCAGGCCAGCCCGGCCGCTTTAGCGGCCTTGGCCAGAACGGTCTGTCCAAAGGCCAGTCCGGCCAGGGAAACGGTGTCAAAAGTGCTGAAAGGATGGAACGGATTCCGTTTGATACCGGCGCGTGCGACGGCGGCGTTCAGAAAACCCAGGTCAAAAAAGGCATTGTGTCCCACCAGTATGGCCCGGTTGCAGCCGCTGGCTTTCACCGCCTTGCGGATCGGGGTGAAAATATCGTTTAACGCCTGCTTTTCGGGTAGTGCATTGCGAAACGGATGGTTTGGGTCGATACCATTGAACTCCAGCGCCTTGGGATCCAGGTTGGCGCCGGGAAAGGGCTCCACATGGCAGGCATGGCAGGGAGTGGTGTGCAGCATACCCTGCTCATCCATCACCAGGATAACGGCGGCGATCTCCAGCAGGGCATCGGTCTGGGCGTTGAAGCCGGCGGTTTCAACATCGACCACGACCGGTAGAAAACCACGGAAGCGTTGGGCGATGGCGGGATTGAACGGGTAATCTGTCATAGCCGTACAGGATAAATGAATCGGCCGAAGTTTTCGATGACAAACTCCGGCGGTCGGTAAACGGGGAACGGTTGTTCAGTTGCTGCCGAATACCGGCAATGGCTCCGCCGGGGATCCAATCCGTTAACCCGGCTTATGGATAATTAATTTTGCAATTCAGGTTGAATCTGACCGGGAATCGGGTGGTATGAAAGGACGTTTTTGCACATGGCTGGCACTGGGAATGGCATCGCTGATCTGGTCGATGGCGGTTGCCGGTACGCTGCCCTTTTCCCAGGGGGTGCTGTTCCAGATAGAGAAAGATGGGGCGCCTGTCAGCTATCTGTTCGGTACCATTCACTCCGAGGATAAACGGGTGCTTGCCTTGCCCGGGCCGGTGGAGCAGGCTTTTATGGCCTCGTCCCAACTGTATGTGGAAGTGGATATGGAGCCCGCCAGCCTGCTGGCCTCGGTTGCCGGTATGATGCTGGACGATGGGCGAAAGATAACAGACCTGCTTGAACCGGCGCTGTATCAGCAGGTAGTGGACGCGGCGGCAAAGCTGGGTCTTCCGGAGGTGGCGTTGCGCTACTACAAGCCCTGGGCTTTGGCCATGCTGCTCAGCCTGCCACCGGCCGAGACGGGCGAGTTCCTCGACCTGGTGCTCTATCAACGTGCCAGAACACTGAATAAAAAGGTGTCCGGGCTTGAGACCATTGATGAGCAACTGGGCCTGTTTGATGCCCTGTCCGAGGATGATCAGATCGCCCTGTTGCAGGACGCGCTAAATAATCTGGATCAGCTGCCGACAATCTTCCAAGCGTTACTTGATCGCTACCTGGATCGGGATCTGGCCGGCCTGGTGGCGATCAACCAGCAACTGGTGGATGCTGACAGGTCCAGGCTGGCTGGTCGGTTCCAGGTCAAGCTGATTGATGAGCGAAATAAACGCATGGTCGACAGATTGGCCGGGCCATTGGCAGAAGGCGGGATATTCGTGGCTGTGGGTGCTCTGCATCTTCCCGGTGAGCACGGCATGTTGCGGTTACTGGAGCAGCGTGGATACCGGGTTGTCAGAAAATACTGATTAATGAGTTTTTGAGTGTGTCAAATAGCCAGATATGGTAGATTCCGCCTCTGTTTGGGGAAAATTTGTACAAACTCTAATTAATTCGAGTCAAAAACGAGTTGGTTGTTAAGGATTTAGAAAAATGAAGGGTGAGCCTCTATTTGTGCGGTTTAAAACCACACTGCTTGTGTTTATGGCCGTACTGCTGTCCGGTTGTGCCACAACGGGTGATTATCAGGATCCGCGTGACCCGATCGAGGGATTCAACCGGGCTGTCTACTCATTTAATGAGGGGCTCGATAACATGCTGATGAAGCCGCTGTCCCGTGGCTATAAGGCGATCACGCCGGCCCCCGTGGATACGGGCATCAGTAACTTCTTCAGCAATCTGGCCGATGTGGGTTCTGCGATCAACAACCTGTTGCAGTTCAAACTGGAGCGGGCTGTGAGCGATGTGGGCCGGGTGCTGGTCAACTCCACCATCGGTCTGCTCGGCTTTATCGATGTGGCCAGCAACATGAATATGCAGAAGTATGGCGAAGACTTCGGGCAGACCCTGGGTGCCTGGGGAATGGATCCGGGTCCCTACATCGTGCTGCCCTTCTTCGGGGCCAGCAGTGGTCGTGATACTGTCGGTCTGGTGGTGGACTGGTATACCGATCCGGTGCGCTATGTTGACTCCACCCGCTGGCGGAACAGCTTGATCGGTCTGCGTGCCATTGATACCCGTGCCGATCTGCTCAGTGCCAGCCGCGTGCTGGAGGAAGCTGCGCTGGATCCCTATGAATTCCAGCGGGACGCCTATCTGCAGAAGCGTCGTAATGATGTCTATGATGGTGCTCCCCCTCCGGAGCCCCTGGAATCGTTTGACGAATAGCGTTTCGGATTGCTCTCAAAAACCCCTTCCTGGTGAAGGGGTTTTTTAATGGCTAACAGTAACCGGACTCCGCTCAGATCGGGATGTACTGAGAACCTGGCGGGCAGGCTGATCGGGGAGAGGCTTTTTGGCTGCAATCGAACCGTGCCGAAGCCGAAGGTTGCCCGGTCGGACGCCCCCCTCTTGGCAGGTCAATCCTCTCTTCCCCGCTAATCTTTCCAGCCCCCTTTTTCGGCCCGGTATTGATCCGTTGCCCGACAGGGTGGGGCCGATCTGTTCCGGTATCCCGGATCGGTCATCTTATTTAATAATTAAAACTTATTTATAAATAAGACAAATCAATTATACAGATTAAGTAAATACTAATATTCTTATCTCTCAAGAAAGCAGCGACATGACAGCGCTTTCTATCTGTAGTTAGAGACAAATTCAAACTTACGGAGACGCTAGGATGAAAAAAATAGTTAAAGCTACCGCAATTGCTGCCTTACTGGCTACTTCGGCTTCCGCTTCTGCCTGGTGGGGCGGTCCTTGGGGCGGTGGTCCATGGAACGGTTTTGGCGACGGTTTTGGTGACGGCGCCGGTGATTTCAACATGAGCTTCAGCGGTCGCAGCAACGTCTACGGAACCGGTCGGGGCTATGGCTACAACTACCCGTACTATGGCTATGGTTACGCCCCCTACGGTTATGCCCCGTACGGAGCCCCCTACGGTTACGCTCCCTATGGTTATCCCGTTGCTCCGGTGGCACCGGCTGCACCTGCACCGCAGGCTGAAGCTGCACCGGCAAAATAATCGGGATTCAGCGATAGAACACCCTCCAGGGAAGGGTAAGGTACAGGGACGTACCGGGGTGCATTACAACGATCCCTGGCCCGCGCATTGCACGATTGTTGCGGTAGATATGAAGCCGGGGATTGTATGAAACAGAACGGAAGGAATTTGATGATGAAAAAGATTGCTACTCTGGTCGCGGCTGCGGCCCTTTCAACGGTATCCATGACCGCCAGTGCCTGGTGGGGCGGACCGTTTAATGGCTTGGGCGACGGCTTCGGAAATGGTGAGGGTTCATTCAGCATGAACTTCAGCAGTCGCAGTCATTTTTCCGGTTATGGTGACGGCTATGGTTATAACCAGCCTTACTACGGCTATCCTTATCCGGGTGTCTATGCCCCCGCTCCCCTGACCGAAGAGCAGCAGCAGGCGATGGAGCAGCAGCAGAAGGCATTTGCCGAGCAGCAGGCCAAGGCCATCCAGGAGGCGGTAGAGGCCCAGCGCAAGTTTGCCGAGCAGTTCGCCGCTCAGCCGCAGCCGTTTGTTGCCCCCCCTGCGGCACCCTTTGAGTTGCCCGCCGATGTCCAGGCCCGCCGCGATGAGATGCAGAAGCAGATGGAGGCGCGCCGCAAGGAGATGATGGAGCGTGTCGAGGCACAGCGTGCTTCCGCCAAGGCGCAGCAGGACGCTCTGCGTCAGGAGATGGAGAAGCGGGCTTCCACCCGTGAGCTCTGATCCGGCCCTGTAAGCCGGGGTAACTCCTCCCCTCGATTCATCAGCACCTGTGGTTTAAACCGCAGGTGCTTTTTTTTTTGCTTTGGAAAAACCGCTGCCGCCCGATGATGCGGTCTGACCCCGACATTCGCTGGGGTGCCGAGTCCGTTGGTCGGGTTTTGCCCGGCTTCTTGGGGCGGTGGAGGCGGCGTCCCGGCATCTCCCCTTCTCTTCCTGGATGGCTATCTCTTCTCTGAGTGTCTGTCCCCGGCGCGCAGTTGATCGTTTTCGGGTGAATCCTGTATATTGCGCATAACAATATAAAGAATTAAAAAAAGCAATAGTAATATCCGCTTCAATAGTTTCCTTCGTAACTGAAGTGGCTGCTGTCTGTTTTTCGAATCTATGCACAAAGAAGAATGAGAGAGGGTGTTTCATGAAGCCTGATATTGATCCTGAAGAGACCCGGGAGTGGTTGGAAGCCCTTGAGGCGGTGTTGGAGAATGAGGGCACCGAGCGTGCCCACTACCTGATCGAGAGCCTGGTGGACAAGGCGCGTCGTTCGGGTGCCTACCTCCCCTACAGCGCCAATACCGCCTACGTGAACACCATTCCGGTGGCCAAGCAGAAGCGCTTTCCGGGGGATCCGGCCATGGAGCGGCGGATCCGTTCCTTTATCCGCTGGAATGCCATGGCGATGGTGGTGCAGGCGAACCGTTTCTCGCCGGAACTGGGTGGACACATCTCCAGCTTTGCCTCGGCAGCGACCCTGTACGACGTGGCGTTCAACCACTTCTTCCATGCCCGCAGTGACCAGCGGGATGGGGATCTGGTGTTCTTCCAGGGGCATTCGGCGCCCGGCATCTATGCCCGGGCCTACCTGGAAGGGCGTCTCACTGAAGATGATCTGCACAAGTTTCGCCAGGAGTCGGAAGGCGCCGGACTCTCCTCCTACCCCCATCCCTGGCTGATGCCCGGTTTCTGGCAGTTCCCCACCGTGTCCATGGGGCTCGGTCCCCTGATGGCGATCTACCAGGCGCGCTTTATGCGCTATCTGCACGATCGCGGCATCGTCAATACCGACAAGCGCAAGGTGTGGGCCTTCATGGGCGATGGTGAAAGCGATGAGCCGGAGTCCCTGGGTGCCATCTCCCTGGCGGGGCGGGAGCGTCTGGATAACCTGATTTTTGTGGTCAACTGCAACCTGCAGCGGCTGGATGGACCGGTGCGGGGTAACGGCCGGATTATCCAGGAACTGGAGGGTGTGTTCCGCGGGGCCGGCTGGAACGTCATCAAGGTGATCTGGGGCGGCTACTGGGATCCCCTGCTGGCGCGGGATACCCATGGATTGCTGCGCAAGCGCATGGAAGAGGCGGTGGATGGGGATTACCAGGCCTACAAGGCGAAGGGTGGTGCCTATACCCGGGAGCACTTCTTCGGCAAATATCCGGAGCTGGCCGACATGGTGGCCAACATGACCGACGAGGATATCTGGCGCTTGAACCGGGGTGGGCACGATCCCTACAAGATCTACGCCGCCTATGCGGCGGCCATGGAACACACCGGCCAGCCAACCGTTATCCTGGCCAAGACGGTCAAGGGTTACGGCATGGGGGTCGCCGGTGAAGGGCAGAACATCACCCACTCCCAAAAGAAGATGGGCGAGGCGGCCCTAAAGGCGTTCCGCGACCGCTTCAATATCCCTATCCCGGATGAGCAGCTCAACGACACGCCATTCTACAAACCGGCTGAAGACAGCCCGGAACTGAAGTACCTGCGGGAGCGGCGTGAGGCGCTGGGTGGCTATCTGCCGGCCCGTAATGCCTCCACCCAACCGCTGCAAGTGCCGCCACTGGAGTTTTTCAAAGTGATGCTGGAGAGCAGTGGCGACCGGGAGATGTCCACCACCATGGCCTTCGTGCGTATCCTGTCGATCCTGATCCGGGACAAGCAGCTGGGCAAGCTGGTGGTACCGATTATCCCGGATGAGGCGCGCACCTTTGGCATGGAGGGCATGTTCCGGCAGTTGGGTATCTACTCGTCGGTCGGTCAGCTCTACACCCCGGTCGATTCCGAGCAGGTGATGTATTACCGGGAGGACAAGAAGGGGCAGATCCTCCAGGAGGGTATCACCGAGGCGGGCGCCATGTCCTCCTGGATAGCGGCTGCCACGGCCTATGCCAACCACGGCATCAGCATGATCCCCTTCTATGCCTACTACTCCATGTTCGGTTTTCAGCGGATTGGCGATCTGGCCTGGGCCGCGGGCGATATGCAGGCGCGCGGATTCCTGATCGGCGGTACCGCCGGGCGCACCACCCTGGCGGGTGAGGGGTTGCAACATCAGGATGGCCACAGCCATCTGCAGGCGGCACTGATCCCCAACTGCGTCTCTTACGATCCGACCTTTGCCTACGAACTTACCGTGATCATCCAGGACGGCCTGCGTCGCATGTACCAGGAGCAGGAGAACCTGTTCTATTACATCACCGTGATGAACGAAAACTATCCCCAGCCGGCCATGCCGGAAGGGGTCGAGGAGGGCATTGTCCGGGGTATGTACCGCTACCAGTCCAGCGGGCGTAAAAAGAAACAGCGGGTACAGCTGCTGGGTAGTGGCGCCATCCTGCGGGAGGTGATCGCGGCGGCGGAACTGCTGGAGCAGGATTTCGGTATTTCGTCCGATGTGTGGAGCGTGACCAGTTTCAACGAGTTGCGTCGCGATGGTCTGGCGGTGGATCGCTGGAATATGCTCCATCCGGAGGAGGAGCCGCGGGTCAGCTATGTCACCCGGCAACTGGCGGATCAGTCCGGTCCGGTGGTGGCGGCGACCGACTATATCCGCAGCTACGCGGACCAGATCCGGCCGTTTGTACCGGCCACCTACCGGGTCCTGGGTACCGACGGCTATGGTCGGAGTGACCGGCGCAGTCAGTTGCGCAAGTTCTTTGAGGTGAATCGTTATTACGTGGCCGTGGCGGCGCTCAAGGCGCTGGAAGAGGACGGCGTGCTGAAAGGGGAAGTGGTCAGTGAGGCCATCCGCAAGTACCGGATTGATCCTGAAAAGCCCGCACCCTGGACGGTATAACGACACGACCCGGTTGTAGCAGACACAAGAGATAAGCTGGAGGCCCGCAGTGGCGACTGAAATAGAAGAACTGGTTCCGGATATTGGTGATTTTTCCGGTGTGGAAGTCATTGAAGTACTGGTCTCGGAAGGAGACGTCATAAAGAAAGAGGACTCTCTGGTGACGCTGGAGAGCGACAAGGCGACGATGGAGATCCCGGCGGCCCATGCCGGGGTGGTCAAGTCGGTCAAGGTCCGGGTTGGTGACGTTATCAGTGAAGGGGATCTGCTGCTGACGCTGGAGGCTGACCCGGAACAGGAACAATCCGCGGCGGAGGCTGATCCGGCGGCGGCTGAACCGGAGCCACAGCAGGCGGCGGCGACTGATCTAGCTGAAGCCGCTGCCGTGCCCGCAGCGTCCAGGGCGGATTCGGTTGAAACCAGCCCCCTGGAGCGGTTACCGGGGGACAAGGTGCCACGCCATCCGCCCGTCCGGCAGGCGCAATCGGATCTACCTGTCGGCGTACCCCATGCCAGCCCGTCGATCCGCAGTTTCGCCCGGGAACTGGGCGTTGACCTGGCCCTGGTGACCGGAACTGGCCGCAAGGGGCGCATTACCCGCTCCGATGTGCAGAACTACATCAAGCAGGTACTGCAGGGTGACCGGTCAACCCCGGCCGCCACCTCCGGGGCTCAGTTGCCGGCGGTGCCGGAGATCGATTTCAGTCAGTTTGGTGAAGTGGATATACAACCGCTCAACCGGATCAAGCGGATCAGCGGCAAGCACCTGACCGCCTGCTGGTTGAATATTCCCCACGTGACCCAGTTTGATGAGGCGGATATCACCGGGCTGGAAGCGTTCCGGAAGGCGCAGAAGGAGGCCGCGGCCGCGCAGGATATCAAGCTGACCTTCATGCCGTTTCTGCTGAAGGCCTGTGTCGGCTGTCTGAAAGCGATGCCGGCTTTCAACAGCTCCCTCAGTCCTGATCAGCAGCAGCTGATTTACAAGCGTTACTACAATATCGGTGTTGCGGTGGATACGCCGGATGGCCTGGTGGTGCCGGTTATCCGCGATGTGGAGCGTAAATCGATTTTTGAACTGGCGGCGGAATTGGCGCAAATGAGTGACCGGGCCCGGCAGGGCAAGCTGACGCCGGCCGACCTGCAGGGCGGTTGTTTCTCCATCTCCAGTCTTGGCGGCATCGGGGGTACCGCTTTCACACCCATTGTGAATGGGCCTGAAGTGGCCATACTGGGGGTATCCCGCGCCGCCATGAAACCGGTCTGGAATGGCAGCAAGTTCAAGCCCCGGCTGATGCTGCCACTTTCGCTCTCCTATGATCACCGGGTCATTGATGGCGCACAGGCGGCCCGCTTTACCAGTATGCTGGCGGGTTTCCTGACGGATATACGTCGCCTGTTGTTATAAGCGGATCGGACTATTTTTGAACGTGAAGGGGATTCCGTAAAATTGCTAATTTCAATTTATCGGTAGATAAGCTACTCTTTGCGTGATTTCCAGGTGAAATCAGAAAATAGTACGATTATCCAATTATTTTTGAATTTATTTTTCCGGTTTTTGTTTTTTTAAGGGTTTTTTGAAAGGTTTTTAGAAAAACAGCGCGGCCGGACAAGCGATGGATAACCTGAATACCGATCTGTGGGTCAGTAGTTGCGATGCTTTAAAGGTTGGGACAGAGGGATGACGGTCTATCCTGAATGGTGGGATTTGCAAAGGGTGAAGCAGAAAAGATGAAAAACGATTCCGGCTCCAATAGCGCCCAGGGCGCAGTAGACATCCAGGCTGAAGTAGTGGTTCTCGGTGCAGGGCCAGGCGGTTACACCGCCGCCTTTCGCGCCGCCGATCTGGGTAAAAAGGTGGTACTGATCGAGAAGTACTCGAGTTTGGGCGGTGTCTGCCTGAATGTGGGCTGTATTCCTTCCAAGGCATTACTCCACTCGGCAGCCGTGATTAACGAGGCGGCCGAGATCGAACACATGGGGGTCAGTTTCGGCAAGCCGAAAATCGATCTGGACAAAATGCGCGCCGGCAAGGAGAAGGTGGTAGGTCGCCTTACCCAGGGCCTGGCAGCGCTGGCCAAGCAGCGGAAAGTTGAAGTGGTGCATGGCTGGGGGCAGTTTGAGAGCCCGAACCTGATTGGCGTGGATACCGACAAGGGTAAAGTGACCATCGGTTTCGAAAACGCCATTATCGCCTGTGGTTCCCGGCCGGTGGTGATCCCCGGTTTCCCCAATGATGATCCGCGCCTGATCAACTCCACCGGCGCCCTGGAGCTGGAAGATATCCCCAAAAAGATGCTGGTGGTGGGCGGCGGTATTATCGGCCTGGAGATGGGCACGGTTTACGCCACCCTGGGTAGTCAGATCGATGTGGTTGAACTGCAACCCAGCCTGATCCCGGGCTGTGATGCCGATCTGGTGCGGCCGCTGCAGAAACGTCTGAAAGATCAGTTCAACAGCATCATGCTGGGCACCAAGGTGACCGACATCAAGGCGCAGAAGGGCGGCCTGAAGGTGACTTTCGAGGGCAAAAATGCACCCGATAAACCTCTGGTCTATGACAAGGTGCTGGTGGCGGTCGGCCGCGTGCCCAACGGCAAGCTGATCGGTGCCGACCTGGCCGGTGTGAAAGTGGACGAGCGGGGGTTTATCGCCGTCGATCAGCACATGCGGACCAATGTGCCCAATATCTACGCCATCGGTGACGTGGTGGGTAATCCCATGCTGGCACACAAGGCGACCCACGAGGCCAAGGTGGCGGCGGAAGTGATTGCCGGCCAGCCCGCCCTGTTTGACCCCCTGACCATCCCTTCAGTGGCATACACCAATCCGGAAGTGGCCTGGATGGGGCTCACCGAGACCGAGGCCAAGGCACAGGGTGTTGCCTACGAAAAGGCCGCTTTCCCCTGGGCCGCTTCGGGCCGTGCCCTGGGCATCGGTCGCGAAGAGGGTATGACCAAGTTGCTGTTTGACCCGGAAACCAAGCGTATTCTGGGTGCCGGTATCGTGGGCGTAAATGCCGGCGAGCTGATCGGTGAGGCGGTACTAGCGCTTGAGATGGGTGCCGATGCCGAGGATATCGGTCTGACCATTCACCCCCATCCGACCCTGAGCGAGACTATCTGCTTTGCGGCGGAGACGGCGGAAGGCTCCATTACCGATCTGATGCCGCCGAAAAAGCGCTAGACTCGGTAACACTCATCGGCGCAGTGTGTTGCGGGGTTCATTCACCCACAACCCTGCGCCGATTTTTCAGGCACAGGATTTGAACGGGCAATGCGACTCCATTATCGGGAATATGGTAGTTACAGCGATCACCATCCGACGCTGATTTTTCTGCATGGGCTGCTGGGCTCTTCGTCCAATTGGCACTCCCTGGCCCGGGAGCTGGCCGATGACTACCATGTGCTGGTACCCGATCTGCGCAATCACGGCCGTTCACCCCACGATGACGATGTAAGCTACGCCGCCCTGGCCCGGGATCTGGCGCAGCTGATTGATGAGCAGGGGCTGGACTCGGTCCTGCTGATCGGCCACAGCATGGGTGGCAAGGCGGCCATGTGGCTGGCCCTGGAACAGCCCGAACTGGTGCGCGGCCTGGTGGTGGTGGATATCGCCCCGGTCACCTATCCAAACCGGTTCGGGGTGATTTACGAAGCCCTGCACGCTGTCGAACAGACCCGGGTCGGCAGTCGCACCGAGGCGGATGCCATCCTGGCCCGCTACCTGGATGATGTGGGGCTGCGCCAGTTCCTGTTGCAGAATCTCCAGCATGCGGGAGGGGATTGGCGCTGGCGGATGAATCTGGCCGCGCTCACTCGAGGCATGTCCGATATTGTCGGTTTTCCCGATCCCGACAGTCTGAGTTATCCCGGCCCCAGCCTGTTTATTTACGGTGGGCTGTCGGACTATATACAGCCACAGGACAAACCGCTCATCCTGCGCCTGTTTCCCCGGGCGGATTTACAAAAGATTCCCCAGGTCGGCCATTGGGTCTACGCGGAGCAGCCGCAGGCGTTTTCCACCATTCTGGGTAAATTCCTGGCCCGTTTCTGATCGGGCCTGCCGTTCCGGTGCTGTGAACAGTAACCGGTTTCCGGTTAAATAATTCACAATAAACCGCCCCAATGTGCGATATTCTGCTATCCGCAATCTCTTCGAAAAATTAATAAAAGCAGATTAAGCAGGAATGGATCTCGACATGACGACAAATACAGAAACCTGTATCGGCAGGATTACCGAGATACGCGAAAACATCATCATGGCGGAGTTGATGGCCATGAAGGATGATGAATTTCCAGTTGTTTCCACCGAGTCGGGTGACGTGGCTGTCGGTCAGTTGGGCACCTACCTGATGATCAAGCAACGGGGCAAGGAAGTGGTCGCCATGGTGATCAGTGCCGGTCAACAGCGCCGGGACAATGGTGAACTGTACGGCATTCTGACCCTGGTTCCGCTTGGTGAGCTGGATGAAAAAAGAAGCTTTCACCGCGGTGTGATCCACTATCCCACCCCGGGTGCGCAGGTGCATGTGGTCCGGCCCGACGAGATCAATATCCTGTTCAAGAAGTTTCAGTCCACCGGATTTGAGCTGGGTTATCTGCCGACCATGACTTCGGTGGGGGTCTGCCTGGATCCCACCGCCCTGTTCGGTCGTCACATGGCGATCCTGGGTCAGTCGGGTGCCGGTAAATCCTGGTCGGTGGCCAGCATTCTGCAACGTACCGCCAGTCTGATGCCCAAGGCCAAGGTGATCCTGCTGGATCTGCATGGCGAATATGTCTGGGAAGATGAAGATCAGCGCCACTCCGCCTTCAAGGAGGGCAGCTACCGTTATATCGATGCCCGCAATCTGGAGATTCCCTACTGGCTGCTCACCTACGGTGAACTGGTGGACCTGCTGATCGACCGGGACGACGCCAAGGCATCGACCCAGATGGCATTTCTGCGTGAGGCCCTGTTGATGCTCCGTCGCAAGGCCAACAGTGACCTGGATGATGCCCACATCTCCATCGACTCACCGGTCTATTTCTCCCTGGCCGAGCTGTTCCACCAGTTCAAGCGGGCCAACGAACAGGTGATGGATTTCGGTAAGGTGAAGGGCGCGCTCTATGGCCAGTTCGATGAGTTCCTGATCAAGCTGCAGAGCCGTTTCAACGACGTGCGTTATGATTTCCTGTTCAAGCCGAAACGGCGCAAGTCCTCCGATACCCTGGTGGATCTGTTACGGGAGTTCGTCGGCCTGGTGGAACCGCAACGGCAGATCACCGTGATCGACTTCAGTTCGGTGCCGTTTGATGTGCGTCCCACGGTATCGGCCCAGATCGGCCGTCTCGCCTTTGAGTTCAACTACTGGAATCCCCAGTCCCGGGAGTTTCCCCTGCTGCTGGTCTGTGAAGAGGCGCATAACTACATTCCCCGCGAGGCCGGCACCCAGTTCGAGGGTACCCGCCGCTCCATGGAACGAATCGCCAAGGAGGGTCGGAAGTACGGCGTCGGCCTGGCGGTGGTCAGCCAGCGGCCCCATGAGCTGTCCGAGACGGTGCTGGCCCAGTGCAGCAGCTTTATCTGTCTGCGGGTAACCAACCCGGAAGATCAGCAGTATATCCGTGACCTGGTGCCGGATGCGGAGTCGAACCTGGTGAATATCCTCGCGGCCCTGGGGCGCGGTGAGGCGATGGCGCTGGGCGAGGCGGTGCCGCTGCCGACCCGGTTCCAGTTCCATGTGCCCGACCCGGCGCCCAACAGTAACGATATCGATTTCTTCAACATGTGGCGGGACGGTCCCGGCACGGTGGATGTGGAGGCGATAGTACGTCGCTGGCGCCGCCAGGGACGCTAGACGGGCTGCCCGGACAGATCGACGGCATGGAATGCCATCGAACGGCATGATCCGCTGGTAAAAAAAGCCGGGTAACTGGGTTATAATGCAGCACTTTCTTGACGGTTTTGCCGTATGGTCGGCAGCAATTTACGGAGTTTCCCATGTCAGCGTCTGGCGTAAAAAAGGTCGTACTCGCATATTCGGGTGGTCTGGATACCTCGATCATCCTTAAGTGGCTTCAGGAGGAGTATGGATGTGAGGTGGTGACTTTTACCGCCGACATCGGGCAGGGAGAAGAGGTGGAGCCGGCCCGTGCCAAGGCGCAGGCCGCCGGGGTGAAAGAGATTTATATCGAGGATCTGACCGAAGAGTTCGCCCGTGACTTCGTCTTCCCCATGTTCCGTGCCAACGCTATTTACGAGGGCGAGTACCTGCTGGGTACCTCTATCGCCCGTCCCCTGATCACCAAACGGCTGATCGAGATCGCCCGGGAGACCGGTGCCGATGCGATCTCCCACGGTGCCACCGGCAAGGGCAATGATCAGGTCCGCTTTGAGCTGGGCGCCTATGCCCTGATGCCGGATGTGAAGATCATCGCCCCGTGGCGTGAATGGGATCTGCTCTCCCGCGAGAAGCTGATGAAATACGCCGAGGAGCACGGTATTCCGGTGGAGATGAAGCGCAAGGGCAAGTCACCCTACTCCATGGATGCCAACCTGCTGCATATCTCCTACGAGGGTTACGACCTGGAAGATCCCTGGTGTGAGCCTTCTGAAGAGATGTGGCGCTGGAGCGTATCGCCGGAAGCGGCACCGGATAAACCCACCTACATCGAGCTGACCTTTGAAAAGGGTGATGTAACCGCCATCGACGGTGTGGCCATGAGCCCCGCCAAGGTGATGACCGAGCTGAACCGGGTGGGTGGCGCCAACGGCATCGGCCGTGACGACATTGTCGAGAACCGCTACGTGGGTATGAAGTCCCGCGGCTGCTACGAAACCCCGGGGGGCACCATCCTGCTCAAGGCCCATCGCGCGATCGAGTCCCTGACCCTGGATCGTGAATCGGCCCACCTGAAGGATGAGCTGATGCCCAAGTACGCCGAGCTGGTCTACAACGGCTACTGGTGGAGCCCGGAGCGCGAAATGCTGCAGGCCGCCATCGACCAGACCCAGGAAGTGGTCAACGGCGTGGTGCGACTGAAACTTTACAAGGGTGGCATCATGGTGGTGGGGCGTAAGTCTGAAACCCACAGCCTGTTTGATGAGTCCATCGCCACCTTTGAAGATGATGCCGGTGCCTATGACCAGAAGGACGCCGGTGGCTTTATCAAACTCAACGCCCTGCGCCTGCGCGTAGCGGCCCGTCGACGTGGCTCCTGATATGACTATGCAACCGGACAACCGCGAATACACCCGCTTTTCCCTCCGTTCCAAGGTGAAGTTGGTTGATCACGAGGGTAAGGAACATGAAATCTATACCCGTGATCTGTCCCATGGCGGGCTTTTCCTGATCATGAAGGAGGAGTCCCTGCCACCTGCGGATGCGGTTGTGGAAGTAACCGCCATGGATATCGAAGACCCGCTGCCACAACGTGCGGTTGTGGTCAGGGCGGAGGCCGGCAGAGGCATTGCCATCCGTTTTCTTGAAAGTGAATAGTCAGCCATGACTGTCCAGCGGGCCACAACGGTGGGCGTCCGGGTCGGTAACGTCACCATCGGCGGTGATGCGCCGGTGGTGGTCCAGTCCATGACCAACACCGATACAGCCGATGTCGCAGGCACCATCCGCCAGGTGGCTGAGCTGCACCGGGCCGGCTCTGAACTGGTGCGTATCACGGTCAACACGGAAGAGGCGGCCCGTGCGGTCGCCCCAATCCGCGAGGGCCTGGATAAGCTGGGGGTGGCGGTGCCCCTGGTGGGCGATTTCCATTTCAACGGCCACAAGCTGCTGCAGAAATATCCCGAGTGCGCCCAGGCGCTGGCCAAGTACCGCATCAATCCGGGTAACGTGGGTCGCGGCGCCAGCCGGGATGAAAAGTTTGCCGCCATGATCGAACTGGCCTGCCGCCATGACAAGGCGGTGCGGATCGGTGTGAACTGGGGCAGCATGGACCAGGAGCTGGTGGTCCGCATGATGGATGAAAACGCCCGCTCCGCCGACCCCCGGGATAATGACCAGGTGATTCGGGAAATCATGGTGGTGTCGGCCCTGGATAACGCCCGCCGTGCCGAAGAGCTGGGGCTGGGGCGTGACCGGATTGTGCTCTCCTGCAAGATGAGCGGGGTGCAGGATCTGATCGGTGTCTACCGGGAGCTCTCACGGCGTTGCGATTATGCCCTGCATCTCGGCCTGACCGAAGCCGGTATGGGTTCCAAGGGGATCGTCGCCTCCACGGCGGCGCTGGCGGTGCTGCTGCAGGAGGGGATCGGCGATACCATCCGCATCTCCCTGACGCCCGAACCCGGTGGGGCGCGTACCCAGGAGGTGCAGGTGGCCCAGGAGATTCTGCAATCCATGGGGTTGCGCTCTTTCACGCCGATGGTGATCGCCTGTCCCGGTTGTGGTCGCACCAGCAGCGTGGTCTTCCAGCAGTTGGCCCAGGAGATTCAGCAGTACCTGCGCGCCCAGATGCCCCAGTGGCGTGATCGCTTCCCGGGCGTCGAGACGATGAACGTGGCGGTGATGGGTTGCGTGGTCAACGGCCCCGGTGAGAGCAAACATGCCAATATCGGCATCAGTCTGCCCGGCAATGGCGAAGTGCCGGTGGCGCCGGTGTATGAAGATGGGGTCAAGACCGTCACCCTGAAGGGCGATTCAATTGCCCGGGATTTCCAGCAGCTGGTGGAGCAGTACGTCATCCGCCACTACAGCTGAGCGGCCCCTTGCCAACCGCTGTTTAGACACACCCGTGCCTGTCCTGCCCCGATCCAATTTCCCGTCGATCAGCGAAACCCGGCCTGTTCCGTATAGATATCTTTCAGCAAGCGCTTGAATTCCGGGTGAGTGCGCAATAGCTGTTGTCCCGCCTTGATCAGTTCATCCGCCGCGTTCTCCGGCAGCGTAAAGTCGGTGGGAATGGTGGAGAGGGGCTGACCATTCAGCTCACCGGGGCTGTCTTCCAGGTTCAGCTCGATAATGTAGATCTCCGGTGCGCAGCCGTCCGGATCCGAGCAGGCAGCCGTGCTGTTGCGCTTCAGCCAGGGTCGCAGCTGGCTGTGCAGATAGGCCTTGGTTTCGAAGTTGTAGTTGCTCAGGGGGGTGGTGCTGGCGGCATCCAGGATCACCGTCTGTGGCGGATGATCCGGCTTCTTCTCCCATTCAACCGGCAGGCGGGCCGCCGCGTCGATTTCGATCAGTACGATCCGCTTGGCCTGCAGGGTGGTGTTCTGCCGGGTGCCATCGTCCTGGCCGTCCTGGATCACGATGCGGTCGATCATGGCGCGCAGACCCAGGTTGTCGGCAAGCCCGCCATCCAGCAGGTGGATGTAAGGGTGTTCCGGCTGCTCCAGGTAGCGGCTCCAGGTTCTGGCCAGTCGGTAACGTCTCGGGTTCTGCTGCTTTTCGGTCAGACCGGTGCGTATCCAGCGCGGCGTGGGGTAGCCGCAGCTGCCGGCCCGGTTGGTCAGGGTGATGGGGGTGAAAATGAGCGGAACCGCACTGGAGGCCGCTACCGCCCGGGCCACCGGAAAATGATCGCTGTCGGAGCAGATCAGGGCAAACAGCTCGGGGGTAAAGCCGAACCGGCTGCCCTTGAACAGGTCGGTGGCGTTGATAATCACTACCGGCCCCCGGTTGTCGAACAGTTCGCTGAGGGGCCTGTCATCAAACAGTGTCTGCCGGAAGTACTCGTCCAGTATGTCGCCCGAGCCAAAAGTGGTGGAGGAGAGCCGCGACAGGTTGTCCAGTGACAGCATGCGCTGGCGTATCTCGTTCCTCACATCCCGTTCCAGAAACTGCCTGCGAAAGTTCTCGAACAGTTGCTCCCCGTACAGGCCGTAGTAGGCGGCGATAATGCTGCCGCCGGATACGGCCGAAATGGTGTCCACCTTGTCCAACAGGGTTGGCGCGCCGGGCCGGGTGGTGAGCGGCGTCTGGTGGAGCGCCTCCATGACGCCATAGGCGAAAGCCGATGCCCGGCTGCCGCCACCCGACAGGGTCAGCAGCAGAATGGTGGCGTCCTTGCTGAGAGGGGTGACCGCTTGTTTAACCGAGGTCAGGGGCGGGTTATCCGGGAAGCGGGCGGTGCTGGCGCAGCCGCTGATTAATAGCAGGCTTAGCAGGATGCTGTAGATCCTTTGAATTCTGTTCATGCGGGGCGTGGCAGATCCGGTTGCAAGAGCGTCGGATTACCCCATCCCGGGACCCACTTGTCAAGCCGGGATGTCTGCCGGTTCCCGGTTTCGGATGGCCCGTACCCAGTTCTCCATGGCGGTGTTGGCGACCGGCATGGGTGCCTGGAGAAAAGTGATATAGAAGGTCTTGGGCAGTTCAACCACGCCGATGGATCGGGGCCGCAGTGCCATTGCCTGGGGTGTGGGCAGGGTGAGCCCGAAACAGAACACGATATTGCCGGCGGCGCGGATCTGGTCGTGGATCTGGCCGTTTTCCAGGGCGGTGGTGTGGGCGAAGTGGTCGAAAGTAGCGATGAAGGTGGCAATCGGATCGGCCTCTACACAGCTCTTTAGGTAGTCGAGAATCTGCTCGACGCTGCTGAAGGTGGTCTCCGACTTGTCAATCTCCAGTGAGAACAGGGCGTACGCCTCTCGCGTGAAGGACTGCTGCATGACTGGTTCCTGAAGCGTGCTGTGAATTTACCGATAACCCGGGTAACTGAACCCAAGAGTAGTGATCCCGGAACAGCAGCGCATTGAAAAATCTCAATGTCAGGAAATTGTTTGTCAATTGTCAGCTATGAATTCCAGGTTGGGAATATCCAGCAGGTATTTATTAGGTTCGGTCTCGATCAGCAGGCTCTGGCGCTTGAATTCAGCAATGGTCCGGCTGGTGGTTTCGGTGGTGATGCCGAGCATGGCGCCCATGTCTTCCCGGGGAAACAGCTCGCACTCACTGGTGGCCTGGTTGCGTACCAGGCGCAGCAGCAGGCGGGCTACCCGTTGTCTGGCCGATCCGGTGGAGAGTTCGGTGAGCCAGGCATCCGCCTCCTCCAGTGCATGCTGCCAGCGGTTCAGCAACTCCTGGTGCAGTTTCGGGTTGGTCTTGGAGAGTGCCTGCACCACGCTGACCGGCAGGCTGCAGGCCTGGGTGGGTTGCAGTACCACCGCATCGTGCTTGTAGGGCTGCTCCAGCAGCGCTTCCAGTCCGGTCACATCGGTGGTCCGTACCAGGCGCACAATGCGCTGGGTTCCGTCAGGCAGGAACTGAACCAGCTTCAGGATGCCACTGCGGATGGTGTAGAGCCGATCGGCCTTGTCCCCGGCCCGGTAGAGCGTGGATCCGGCCGGCAGGGTGTAGAGGTCGATTGGCTGATGTATCTTGTCGAAATCCCCCTCGTCCAGCCCGGCAAACAGCACTGAGTTACGCAGTGTGCAGCTGATACAGTCGGCGACGCCTTCCCAGGCTTCTTTATCGGTGAGGTTTTTCATCAATGTTTCTCTGAGTAACGGCCGCGGCCTTTCAAACGGCACGGCCCGATGCAACTGGTCTCCTGTGCAGATGCCGGCGGGCTCTGGAGCTGCACCGGCATCTGCGGATATTGAGCCTGCCAGGATCGGCAGGCAAGTTTTTGTCAGCCAACCTGGGGCAAATGCTTCAGGGACTCCTTGATGGCCTCGTCAGGATACTCGTAGTCCTCCAGTTCGCCGGCAAAGAAGCGATCGTAGGAGGTCATATCAAAGTGCCCGTGACCAGACAGGTTGAACAGCAGGGTCTTGGCTTCACCGGTCTCGGCACAACGCTTCGCCTCGCGGATCACTGCGGCGATGGCGTGGGTCGATTCCGGTGCCGGTACAATGCCTTCACTCTTGGCAAACAGCACGCCGGATTCAAAGGTCTCGATCTGCGGTACCGCGACCGCCCCCAGTAACCCTTCATTATAGAGCTGGCTGATCAATGCGGAGTCGCCGTGATAACGCAGCCCGCCGGCGTGGATGCCGGGCGGCATGAAGTCGTGGCCCAGGGTGTACATCTTCATCAGCGGCGTCAGGCCAATGGCATCGCCAAAGTCGTAGGCGTAGGTGCCCTTGGTCAGCGTGGGGCAGGAGGTCGGCTCCACGGCGATCAGTTCAACCTCTTTGCCGGCTGCCTTGTCGGCAAAGAACGGGAAGGCGATACCGCCAAAGTTGGAGCCGCCACCGCAAGGTGCAAACACCATGTCAGGGTATTCGCCCACCATGGCCAGCTGCTTTTTCGCCTCTTCACCGATAATGGTCTGGTGCAACAACACGTGGTTGAGAACCGAGCCGAGTGCGTAATTGGTGTCGGGCCGGTTGGCGGCGATCTCCACCGCCTCCGAGATGGCGACGCCCAGGGAGCCCTCGCTGTTGGGGTCCTTGGCCAGAATAGCGCGACCGGATTCGGTCAGATCGGTCGGACTGGCGTGTACCTGGGCGCCCCAGGTGCGCATCATGGTGCGGCGATAGGGCTTCTGGCCATAACTGACCTTGACCATGAATACCTCCACATCCAGGCCGAACATCTGGCCGGCCAGGGCCAGGGAGCAGCCCCACTGTCCGGCGCCGGTCTCGGTGGTCAGTTTCTTGATGCCGGCCTGCTTGTTGTAGTAAGCCTGGGCCACGGCGGTGTTGGGCTTGTGGGAGCCAGCCGGGCTGACCGACTCATTCTTATAGAAGATTTTGGCCGGGGTGTTCAGCATCTTTTCCAGACGATGGGCCCGGATCAGCGGGGAGGGGCGCCACAGATGCAGCACTTCACGAACCTCCTCCGGGATGTCGATCCAGCGTTCGCTGCTGACTTCCTGCTTGATGATCTCCTCGGGAAATATGGCGGCCAGCGCATCCGGTCCTACCGGCTGTCCGTCTGGACCCAGCGGCGGGGTGGGCGGGTTGGGCATGTCGGCCACCACGTTATACCATTGGGTGGGCATTTCTGATTCTTTTAATAGAATCTTGGTCTTCATCTCGAGGCTTCTCCCAATTCTCTTGTTGGATCGGAGGGGTTGAATTCAATGGCCCGTGTTGGCGCCGCTGGTGCAATCTTCACATATTAGGCACGCCTTATGCCACCGCTTTAACTTTTCCCGGTGGCTCTCCACCCGGAATCTGTCCCCGATTGTGGTCCACTCGTGGAGTTATTTTGGCCTGACCCGGGCCCTTGCCCGGTTGGCAGTTATGTTGTGCGGTCCACTGGGGTACAATCGGCGTCCTTCATATAGAGTCGGTGTAACGGGTGAATAATGGCGCTGATCAATCTGCGCAAGGTACAGCTGGGCTTTGGTGGCCCGGCGCTGCTAGATAATCTCGATCTCTCCATCGAGCGGGGCGAACGGATCTGTCTGCTGGGGCGTAATGGTGCCGGCAAATCGACCCTGATGAAGCTGATCGCCGGTGAACTGCAGGCGGATGACGGCGAGTTCTCCATCCAGCAGGGGGCCATTATCACCCGTCTGACCCAGGAGGTGCCCGAGGGTATCGAGGGGACCGTATTCGACGTGGTGGCCACCGGCCTGGGTGATCTGGGTGACCTGGTGCGTCGCTTTCACCAGATCAGCCACCAGCTGGCCACCGATCACAGTGAAAAACTGCTCGACCAGCTCTCCCGGGTGCAGCAGCAACTGGAAGCGGCGGATGGCTGGCAGTCGGAACAGCGGGTGGAAACGGTAATCTCCAAGCTCTCACTGGATCCGGATATCGCCTTCGCGGCGCTCTCCGGCGGTCTCAAGCGGCGTGTGCTGCTGGCCCGGGCGCTGGTCCAGGCACCTGACCTGCTGCTGCTGGATGAGCCCACTAACCACCTGGATATCGCCTCTATCGACTGGCTGGAGGAGTTCCTGCTCAATTACGACGGCACCCTGCTGTTCGTTACCCATGACCGGATGTTCCTGCGCAAACTGGCTACCCGTATTATCGAGCTGGACCGCGGCCAGCTTACCGACTGGCCGGGGGATTACGAGAACTTCCAGCGCCGCAAGGCGGAGCTGCTGAATGCCGAGGAGAAGGCCAATGCCCGCTTCGACAAGAAGCTGGCCCAGGAAGAGGTATGGATTCGCCAGGGCATCAAGGCGCGGCGAACCCGTAACGAGGGCCGGGTGCGGGCCCTGCAGGCGCTGCGCGCCGAACGCAAACAGCGCCGGGAGCGCACCGGCAATGTCAGCATGGCCCTGCAACAGGCGGAACGCTCCGGCAAACTGGTGATCGAGGCGGAGGGCATCAGCTACGCCTGGGACGGCAAACCCATTGTGCGGGACTTCACCACCACCATCATGCGCGGTGACCGCATCGGCGTGATCGGCCCCAATGGCGCCGGCAAGACCACCCTGCTCAACCTGCTGCTGGGTAAACTGCAACCTGATGCGGGCACGGTAAAACACGGCACCAAGCTGGAAGTGGCCTATTTTGACCAGCTACGCGCCCAGCTGGATGACGAGAAATCGGTGCAGGACAACGTGGCCGATGGCAGCGACAAGGTAGAGATCAACGGCAGCAGCAAACACGTCATCAGCTATCTGCAGGATTTCCTCTTTACACCCGACCGGGTAAGACAACCGGTCAAGGCGCTCTCCGGTGGCGAGCGTAACCGCCTGCTGCTGGCGCGGTTGTTCAGCAAGAGCGCCAATGTGCTGGTGATGGACGAGCCGACCAATGACCTGGACGTGGAGACCCTGGAGCTGCTGGAAGAGCTGCTGCTGGACTATAAGGGCACCCTGCTGCTGGTGAGCCATGACCGGGCATTTCTCAATAACGTGGTGACCAGCACCCTGGTATTTGAGGGTGACGGGCAGATCAATGAATACGTGGGTGGCTATGACGACTGGCTGAGTCAACGGAAGGCCCCGCTGGTTGAGGCGGCCCCAAAGCCGGCCGAAGCCAAACCGGCGCCAGCAAGACGGGAACCGGTAAAACCGGCCAGCAAGCCGAAAAAACTGAGCTACAAGGATCAGCGTGAGCTGGATGCCCTGCCCAAGCGGATCGAGCAGCTGGAAAACGAACTGGAACAGTTGCAGATGACCGTGGCCGATCCTGCTTTCTACAAACGCCCCAAGGAAGAGAAGGCCGAAGTGCAGCAACAACTGCAGGAGACCGAAGCGGCCCTCAATACCGCCTATGCGCGCTGGGAAGAGCTGGAGTCCTGACGCCAGCAGAAGCAGAGTCGATATCAGTAAAGCGGATCGGCACAACCATCCCGCTCCATTCCGGCGTATGATGGAGCGGTTATCAGCCGGATCAGTGTGCCGGCACCTCCCCATACTCTCCCCATAAGGACGCTGTCCACCGGGGAGTGCAGCAGATCCCTACCATCACAGGACCACCACCTTGAATCCCACCGCCTTCGCTTCACTCAATCTGCATGACGAACTGCTGAATAATCTGGCCTCGCTCGGCTATGACCGGATGACACCGATCCAGACCCAGAGCCTGCCACCCATCCTGGCGGGCCGGGATGTGATCGCCCAGGGCAAGACCGGATCCGGTAAAACCGCTGCCTTCGGCCTGGGGTTGCTGCAGAAACTGGATGTGAAACGCTTTCGGGTACAGTCCCTGGTGCTCTGTCCAACCCGGGAACTGGCGGATCAGGTGGCCGGGGAGATCCGTCGTCTGGCTCGGGGTATTCATAACATCAAGGTGCTGACCCTGTGCGGTGGCATGCCGTTTGGCGCCCAGGCGGGTTCACTGGAGCACGGTGCCCACATCATTGTGGGGACGCCGGGACGCATTGAGGATCACCTGGGCCGGGGTACGCTGAAACTGGACGAGGTGAACACCCTCATTCTGGATGAGGCGGACCGCATGCTGGAGATGGGCTTTCAGGCGGTGCTGGAGCGGATCATTGATCAGTTGCCCAGGCAGCGACAGACACTGCTGTTCAGCGCCACCTTTCCCGACCAGATCCAGGCCATCGCCCGGCGTATTCTCAGTCAGCCGGTGATGGTGCAGGTGGCCTCGAGTCACGACAGCGCCAGCATCGAACAACACTTTTACAAGGTGAATGACAACAAGCAGCGCCTGACGGCGTTACGCTTGCTGCTGCTCCAGTTCCGGCCCGAATCGGCCCTGGTGTTCTGTAACACCCGCAAAGAGACCCAGGCAGTAGCCGACGCGCTGGTCCAATCCGGTTTCTCCGCCCTGGCGCTGCATGGCGACCTGGAACAGCGGGATCGGGACCAGACGCTGATACGCTTTGCCAATAGAAGCGTCTCTGTTCTGGTGGCCACCGATGTGGCGGCCCGGGGGCTGGATATCGATGCGCTGGACCTGGTGGTCAATTATCACATTGCCCACGATGCGGAGAGTCATCTGCACCGGATTGGCCGTACCGGCCGGGCCGGCAGCAAGGGTATCGCCTGCGCGTTGTATAGTGAGAAGGAGAGTCATCGGGTAGCCCAGCTGGAGGCCAGTATTGACCCTATCCTGGACAGTGAACCGTTACCACCCCTTGCCCTTCTGGAGCAGGCCGTCCTGAAGCCGGCCATGGCCACCCTGCAGATTGACGGTGGCAAGAAACAGAAAATCCGTCCGGGCGACATCCTGGGTGCCCTCACCGGTGAGCGGGGGATCAGTGGTCAACAGGTGGGCAAGATCAATATCGCGGACAACTGGGCCTTTGTCGCCGTGAGCCGGGCAGCAACCAAACAGGCGTTGAAGAAACTCAGCGAAGGAAAACTGAAGGGCCGCTCATTCCGTGTCCGGTTAATTGGCGATTAGCCGAAATAACCGGGCTAGAATTGGATGGCCGATGTAATCGGTCTGATGCAAAGCGGGTTTCTCTGGCAGTTAAAAGCGGGCGTTCGGCTCATCAAAATGGTGAGCTGAATTCATTCCAATGCAGTGGTTCACTTCACCACCACGGATACCCAAACAGCGCCATAGCTATCGTGCAATAAAAAACCCGTCACAGAGGACGGGCTTCTTATCATCATGATGCTGTTAGTTGATCAAGCTTTACGTCTTGCCCAACCGATAGCGGCAAGTCCGAGTCCAATGAGGGCAAGTGGCGCCGGAACGGGTACCGCTCCAACATTGTCCCCGGTAGTGATGTCTGTAAAATGAAACCAGTATTGTGTACCCGATGCTATATTCGATCCCCCTGCGAATACATCCGATACCCAGCCATTGATGCGGATGTCTGCATTACTGACGGGATAAGAGGAAAACCCGTTCCACGTACCGTTATTACCGAAATTCTGTTCGGCAATCAGATAATAAGTCATGCCCGCTAATAATGACCACGACACATCAATTACTTGTGTCGTGCTACCGGCACCCATGTTGAATGTTTCTAAGATATTGCCCGCGGTATCAGTCAGTCTTAGGGTGTCTGCCAATCCTTGATTGTTGTAAGTAAAGCTGGTTAATGAAGTATCCTGAAGAGCGGTAATAGACAATCCATTGTCAATCCAGCCCGTATTGGTGTTAGGTAAACTTGGTCCGTTAATAACCAACGCCTGAGCATTAGCAAAGCCGGTGAGAAGCAAGATAAACAGCAATGACTGCGTTATATTTTTCATTATTAATTCCTGGTGCATAAAATGTATACTGGTTCAATGCAAAATATATACCAACAATACATTGATCTGAGTTAATGGATATTTATCAATGAGTTATAATTATTCGGCCTGATCTTTTTTGAGGGGTGTGTAAAATAATCTGACGTTAAGCAATCACTCGCCAGTAGCACCCGATTTACGCAATCAATTGGATCAGTGTCATTGACTCGAGCGTTTCCTTATCCTGTTCAGTGCGTGGCTTGGCATGAAAAAGAGACGGCGTGTGATCAATGACGCTGACCCTATTGATCTCTGTGCACTACTGGCGATGTTTTATCAGCTCCCGGATAGCAACTTTTCCACCCCCTCGGGGCCATCTTTTTCTACGATCAATTGACGCACGCTTTGGCCTTTTGCATTTTCCAGGTTCAGGTCGCCACCATACTTAAGGCAGTGGCGTATGAATGCATGTGCTTCGTCTCGCTTAACAATCCTGGCAGCCTGATGCAGGGGTGTGTCCCCCTCATTATTCTGCAAGTTCGGATCCGCCCCCGTGGCAAGCAGGAAGGGTGCGAGCCGCTGTCCGAAAGAAGATGCCTCATGCAAAGCGGTGGAACCCTTTGCATCCTGCGCGTTCACATCGGCTCCTTTTGCCACTAATAGCTCAAAAAACTCGTTGGTGAATCTGCTTGCATAACGAACTGACTCGTGAAGCGGAGTCTTTCCACTCGTATCTGCCAGTCGCACATTGACTCCTCTATTAATCAACTGAATAGCAGCTGGCTGATTGTAGCTTCTTATTGCACGGTGGAGGGCTGTGTACCCATAGGTATTATTCTGTTCATCCAGCAGGCTGCAATTATCCAGCAGCAACGCCAGCAGTTTCAAATTGCTTTCTGTTGGCTCCAGGTCAACGGCATAGTGAAGCAAGGTGTACCCCTGACTCTGAATATTGCAATCACACCGATCTTCCTCGATCAGGCGCCGGACCTCGGACAGATCTTGGTTTATTACTGCATATAACAGTGTCTTGCAACGTTCATTACGGGATAGCCTCAGGGGTACATCATTGCGCTCATCCGCAAGAAACTCTTTAAAGAAAATCGCCATCTGCCGGGCGGTGTCTTCTTCCCATAGCAGACCTTGATGTGACATGTTTTCAGATATCTCGCCTTCTTTTGTGAAAGCGACAAAAGTGGGGGCAACCTCTGTGAAAATTCCTTTCTGCTTTAAATAATGAATCCAGCTAATATAGTCCAACCTGAAGATGCCAGTATTTTTCAATGCATCATTCAGCAGGGGATGAGCCAAAAATTGCTCAAATGCCGGGCAAGACTTACAGTAGGCGTCGGCGATATACATAATCGGCCGATAGCCTTTTTTTCTTGCCCGGTCTGTCACCTTCCTGATCATGGCATCCCTGGTCGTCACGTCCTGTTTTCCTGCCGGGCGTTTCACTCGAGTAAAAAAGAAGTCACCGCTAAGCTTGGGTCTGCCAGGCATGACTGTCAGCGTAATGCCTGCGTTTGCAGCCGATTCCATAATCCGTTTAGACTGATTTTTCCGCGCGATAAAGCCATGAAAAGAATCACTGCGGCCAGGATATTGCAGAAAGACAAATCCCTTTAAAGATAACCAGTCGTTAAAAGCCTGTAACCCCTCCTCAACGCTCTCTTCACCGTCCAGAAAGAACTCCGGCTCCAGCCCGTGCGTACGGGCCATGGAATTGGCCTGCCAGGTCAGCTCCTCCAGGCCTTTGCAGTCCAGCTGCATCAACAGCCAGTGCTCGTCGGGATCCAGTGATGTCAAAGCGGCAAAGAGTGCATCTATGAAAGATTCGTGTTCTTCATAATCATAGGTGTCGATCGCCTGCTTAAGAGCGTGACGGCGGGTTTCCGGTAGTATGCGTGTAATGTTTGTGAAAAAAGCCAGCTCTTGTTCGTTCATAACCTTATTCAGTGTTTCGGATATTGAAATAATGTTGCGCACTAGTTGCTGTGTTTGTTGTTCAATAAGAAATCAATGCGAGCAGTGTCATAAATTCGAGTGTTTCCTGATGCTATTCTGAGAGTGACGTGAAGGAAAAAAGAGCGCGTGTCCTTAATGATGTAAGCCCTTTGGTTTTGAACACGCTCCTGTTAGAAGTGAGTGTCCGTTTTAGCGGGGGATGTTCGCGTCCGCGTTTACGGTCTTGTTAGGCATTGCTATTAGTCACCATCCCGGTTTTTATAATCGTTAATTATTCGTTCAGCCTCACAGTCGTATTCGTCCGCCAAACCTCTCAAGGTAACGGCAAATCTCTGAAATCCAGAGTTCTCTACTTCCTCGGCTTTACTTCGGAACTGTTCAGCCAGTTTTCTTTCCGGGTTTCCGGCTGGGTCAACCCTATGAACACCTCGTGAATTGTATGTCCCCGTTCTGTAACCCTCTCGTATGTCATCGGCTTCACGGTCATTCAGTGCGGCAGCGACCGCGCGGTGTATCCATAAGCCGTCTGGATCGGGTGGTGCGTGAATCAACACTTGGCCGATATTGATAAGTGCAACTTCCAGGTGGCCGGATTCCGTACAAACTTCCTTTACCCTTTGGAGCCATTGAGTAAAGTGCTCTTCGTTGAATTTTCCATCTTGCTGTGTTCCCGGCGGTGTCTTCCACTCATGGAGCAGCCGCCAGGCATTTGTTGCAATTGCCTTTGATTTTTCAGTTGGTTCTCTCGGCGACTGCTCATCTTTCTTGGAACGGTAGATAAGTCGGATCACCTCGCAAAAGAACTCGGGATCATTAGCCAGCCTGCTTTCAAGTAGTTGTGGCCTGGCATCTCCATCACGGTCTAACAAAGGAAGATATGCCCACTCAACCCTAGAGAGATCGTCCTGGTTCACTGAAGGGTCTGCCTGAAGAAACTTGATTAGTTCGACGATGTGGTACTCGTTCATGGCGTGGCTGGGTTCGCTGGAGGAAAGTGCTGCAAGTAGTGCCCGAACACATTGATTAGTATCGATAGGCTGCTTGTCATAGCGCATACTGTCCAGGCAGTGGATTGCCGCGTGTGGTCTGTCATGCTCAATCAGTTTCTCAATCGCAATAGCAAGATCACCATAGGCCTGATAGGCATTAGCGTCGGTGCGTGTCCAGTATTCACTCTCTTGTTTCCGAAGCCATTCAGAAGCTCGATCCCATGCTCCCTTCGTAAATGGCAAATAAGCTAGGAATTGACCTTTCTGCTCGGGCGTCCAATCAGATTTATCAAGGTTGTCGCACCACTCCCAGCCTTTGAGATGGTAACGCCTCCAGATAAAACCGCTGACCAAGGCTTTGTGTATCTTGTCCGCTGAGTCCAGAAAATTCGGTAAAAGAAGGCGTTCAAATGCATCATCGGCAACAACTCCAAGTGCGATCCCAACCTGGTAAGGTGAAGAAACGGATTCAGCAAACCGGATAACCCCATCGGCACCATCTTGCTGAAAGATTTCTGAAACAGCCGCTTCACGACGGGTGTCGAGCTTCCTTCGCTGCTCTTCCCAATTGCCGTTTTCTTCGTAAAGATCAGAATCATGAGCTGTAAAAAGGTGCTGATGTAAATTGAACGGATTGGTTGGGGCTAGCTGCTCGGAAATACGTTCAATGCGTGTAATCAGATCGTCGGGCAATGCCCATTTCGCGTCGGAGAACCGTCTGTGTTTGTTTGTAAATTTTGTAAGATGGTTCCAAATCAAAAGTCGTTGCTCTTCGGGGAGTTCTAAAATGGGTTGAGAGGAAAGAGCCTTGAGAAGTTGATCAAAAGCGGGTTCAGGCAGTCTATCAAAATGATCAATCAATACGGAAAGCCGAGCGGTATCTTGACCAGCGGCAGCCACGGCAAGTTCCGCATAAAAAGATGCCTGCTGCCAGTATTCCTGTTGCGTCACGCCTTTTTTCCAGTCATCGGGGATGGTCTTGCGCCAGCATGGTTTGTGTGATCCGGAAGAGATCTGCTGCTGGCCGGGTAGAAGTTGCATGATCAGATTCCAGGCAATATCCGGCTGTTCCTGAAGGATCGTTTGTACCGCCACCTTGCGCTTGTCAACAGATGCCAGTGTTTGCGGTAGCCAGGGTAGCAAAATCGTTGCAAGCGAATTGGATGGTCGATTGGCCCACTGACCGCCGGGGTCATGGCTGGCAAGTTCAGCAAGTAATACACAGACTCGAACCATATATTGTTCATCCCAGGCCAGCCCTTCCAACGCCCAGAGCAGGCCGGTTAGATAATTGCCTCCGGTGATGCCGCTGCCTTCCTGGGAAAAAAGCTCATCAAAAGGACAGGGCGTCATACGCAGCGCCTTCTCGACCGCATCAAGAAACTCATCCGGAGCAGCTTCGGCCAAAGTGGGCAGCAAACCATTCAGGCTTCCCCACAAAACCCAGTCAGCATCGGTCAGAAGTTCACGTATCACCAATACGCAGGTTGCTTCAGCTTTCCCTTGCGAGCAGTTAGCGCACGACTCCGGTTGGCTTCCCAGAATGGCCAAGCCCTCTGCAATGCCTTTTCGCAACACGTGTGAACAGCTCTGCACCTTGCCATAAATGCTTGCCGCATATCGCTCTTCAGCTGGCAGTTCAAAAGCCGGATCTGGCTCCTTCAGTACAGAAACGGCATGCGACTTGAACGTATCGAGGTCCTGATCAAGGATGCGAGATCCTAGCAGGCTCCAAAGCTCGACTCGATTAATAACTTTCCAGATGCCGTTTTTGAGAGACAATGGACTGTCAGCGTGGTGCAATATTTCCCGTGCCTTGTTTAACCATTCATCATAACTGATGCCAAAAAGTTGGGTTATCGCGTCGAGGTCACACTCACTTTTTTCGTTCCAGCTCCCAATCAGGACTGCTAGGGCCAAATAAGTGGCGTCCGGGTGCTGGGTCCAATCGGTTTTGGGCTTTTCCTGTGCCGCCTTGAACTCCTCAGGCATTTCCACTACGGCCTTTTGTTTAAAGGCATCCAGAAGTTCTTCCGGCAGCTTGCCGGGCGTGATCGTGCCGGCATCCTGATTCCAGGTTTGTACAATATCGACAACCCGTGACCAGACCCACTGCGGATATTGCTGCTGGAATTGGGAAATGTGGGAATATAGCAGAGACAGGACAACACCAAACTCGTTGCCAAGATCGTAGCCGAGTAGATGAAAGTGATTCAGGAAGTCGTAGAATTCATCCCTTGAAACATCATTAACACCATTTGCTGCATTCAGGTGATACTGAATGACCGCCAGTTTTTCGGCACTCTTGGGTGGGCTGAAATTTGCCTGCTGGACGTTTCTGAAAAACTCATCAACATCTTTGGTGTGCCTCGCCTGATTCAGCAACCACTGTACATTTCGCGTATCGGTAGCACTGAGCGGCCCTGTGATCAGGGCAATAATATCCTTCCCCCTAGTAAATACTTGAGGGTTATTGAAATCATTCCAAGCGGCCTGTATTACTTCTCCAAACTTGGTGTTGCCCTGCGTGATGGTAATGGAATGCTTGACCTGCCCGAGAAGTTTCCGCTGCTCCTTGCTGTTCACGTTTTCTACGATAACAACGAGATCGTCTGTATCAAAGCCATCGATCTTGCCCTGAAGTTTGATTTCCGCAATGGGCCAGCAGGGAAGACAAGGGGCGTACCCGCCAGTAAGCATCAGCGCAACAAAAGACGCTTGGACATGCGCTTCAAAATGAACGCCGCCACCGCCTGTAGAAAGGGGATTGCTTAGATTTTTGTTCTTCACCATCTATGGCAGCTACTCATCGTGGGTGACTTTGATGTCTAAATTTGATTATGCGTCTTCCTTGTTCGTATAAGTGAGTATCCGAGCAAGCACGCACGAATAATTGAATATTGCGACTTATTGTTCTCTTGTGGTTCTGTTTCGGGGTCTCAATACGGATTTCGGCGCCCGAACCATGGAAGTATATTCCCCAATACCCCTCAGTTTATCAGCCGAAAATCTTGTTGAACAGCCGCCAGGTGGGCGTCCGCTTTAGGGCGATTGGGGCCGCTCAGGTACAGTTCCCGGCAGGCCGCATTGGCCCCACGGCAGATCCGTTGCTACCTATTAATAGAGAAGCTGTCGGATTTGAGTCTGCGTTTTCTGGAATTGGTGGTTCCAATGAGGTCAGGCAGCAATATTCCCTTATTAGTATGCAATTTCCGCTATCCTCCGGGATATGGAGAAATTTGAGACTGGACCATCAGCCCCGCCGGAGGTGGAGGTGCTGATAGAGATTCCCCGTGGCAGCTTTCTGAAACGGGGCAGCAGTGGGCGGGTCGATTTTGTGTCGCCGTTTCCCTGTCCCTTTAACTACGGTTGCGTCCCGGCTTATATCGGCGGTGAGGGGGATCTGCTGGATGCGGTGGTGCTGGGGCCGCGCCTGCCGCTCGGGACACGTATCAGGGTGCCGGCCTGGGGAGCGGTGGGCCTGTCGGAGCGCTTTATGTACGACGATAAGCTGATCTGTAGTGTAGAGCCCCTGGGTACCGGTCAGCGTCGCTGGACACTGCGGTTTTTTCGCTTCTATGCCTTCTGCAAGGGCTGGCTCAATCTCTGGCGCGGACGCCGGGGTGCGTCCCGCTGCGAGGGGTGGGGCAGTGCACGGGCGGCGCTGGCCCGGGCGAAACCGGTTGGGCCGGACTGGCAGGATCCCCAGGTGCCCTTCTAGGCAGGCGTTGCCCCCGGATCGGGTTTGGCGTGTCGCCGGTACATTTGACTGTTTCCGGGGAGGCCGCCTCCGGCCTGGCTCCTGCTGATGCCGGGATCAATTTGGCCCTTGTTGCATGGATTGAGCTGCTGCTGTTCAGGTTGACCCCTGGCTATCGGTAACCCTGATTTCGCCCTGCGGAATTCCCCTGGAAAGGTCGGGTAAACCCCGTTGGGTCATTCACTCACTCCATGTCTCCATAAACTCTGCTGCAGTTGCGGTGGTAATTGCCGGAATATTAGAATAAGTTTAATTAATAATTTTTCTCATTTACTGATTCGGGACAGTGCCCATGCAAGATCCAACCACCCAATCCGACAACGACCTGGGGCGCGTGGAGGTCAAGAACACCACCTGCTACATGTGTGCCTGCCGTTGCGGTATCCGGGTGACCCTGCGGGATGGCGAGATCCGCCATATCGAGGGTAATCCCAATCATCCCCATAACCAGGGAGTGATCTGCGCCAAGGGCTCCAGCGGCATCATGAAGCAGTATTCGCCGGCGCGCATCACCAAGCCACTGCTGCGCAAGCAGGGGGCAGAACGGGGTAACTCGGAATTCGAGGAGATCTCCTGGGAGCAGGCGTTCGAGATGATCACCGAGCGGCTGGCGCGGATTCGGGCCGAAGATCCGAAGAAGTTCGCCCTGTTCACCGGCCGTGACCAGATGCAGGCGCTCACCGGCCTGTTCGCCAAGCAGTTCGGTACGCCCAACTATGCCGCCCATGGTGGTTTCTGCTCGGTCAATATGGCGGCCGGTATGATCTATACCATCGGCGGCTCGTTCTGGGAATTTGGTGGTCCCGACCTGGATCGGGCCAAGCTGTTCGTGATGATCGGTACCGCCGAGGATCACGACTCCAATCCGCTGAAGATCCACATCTCCAAGTTCAAGCGTCGGGGTGGCCGTTTTATCTCCATCAACCCGATCCGCTCCGGTTACTCGGCCATTGCCGATGAGTGGGTGCCGATCAAGCCGGGTACCGACGGGGCGCTGATCCTGGCGATCAACCACGAACTGATCAAGCAGGGACTGTTTGACCGGGAGTTCCTGATCCAGTACTCCAACGCCGCCGAGCTGGTGGTGGATGATCCCCGGCGGGATGATCACGGTCTGTTCAGCCGCTTTGAGATGCATGTGGAGGAGGGCTGTTTCGATCCAGAGAACAAGCTCTGGTGGGACCGGGACCTGGACCGGGAGATCTCCACCCATACCCCGGGCAGCGATCCCCGGCTGCTGGGCGAGTTCCGGCTGGAAGATGGCACCCGGGTGAAACCGGCCTTCCAGCTGCTGAAAGATCGCCTGGATGAGTACACCCCGGAGTGGGCGGAGGGAATCACCGGTATCCCGGCTGACACCATCCGTCGCCTGGCCCACGAGATGGGCGTCACCGCCCGGGATCAGAAGATCGAGCTGCCGATCCAGTGGACCGACAGCTGGGAGAATGAGCACGAGACCATCACCGGTAACCCGGTGGCCTTTCATGCCATGCGCGGCATGGCCGCCCACTCCAACGGTTTCCAGTCGATCCGCGCCCTGAGCATCCTGATGACCCTGCTGGGCACCATCGACCGGCCCGGCGGTTTCCGCCACAAGGCGCCGTTCCCGCGGCCCATTCCGCCCTGTCCCAAGCCGCCCAATTCCCCGGATGGCGTGCAGCCCAACACCCCGCTGGATGGCATGCCGCTGGGCTGGCCGGCCAAGCCGGAGGATCTGTTCGTCGATGAGCAGGGCGAGGCGGTACGCCTGGACAAGGCGTTCTCCTGGGAGTATCCGCTGTCGGTGCACGGCCTGATGCACAATGTGATCACCAACGCCTGGCGCGGCGATCCCTATCCCATCGACACCATGCTGCTGTTCATGGCCAACATGGCCTGGAACTCCTCCATGAACACCGAGCAGATCCGCCACATGTTGACCGACAAGGATGAGTCGGGCGAGTACAAGATCCCGTTCCTGATCGTGTGCGACGCCTTCCAGTCGGAGACGGTGGCCTTTGCCGACCTGGTGCTGCCGGATACCACCTATCTGGAGCGTTACGATGCGCTTTCCATGCTGGACCGGCCGATCTCCGAGTTCGAGGGGCCGGTGGATTCGGTGCGTATCCCGGTGGTGCCGCCGACCGGCGAGTGCAAGCCGTTCCAGGAGGTGCTGGTGGAGCTGGGCAGTCGCCTGAATCTGCCCGCCTTTATTAATGAGAAGGGCGAGCGCAAATACCGCGATTACCCCGATTTCATCACCAATTACGAGACCTCGCCCGGCTCCGGTATCGGCTTCCTGGCCGGCTGGCGCGGTAAGGGCGGCGAGAAGTTCCTCAAGGGCGAACCCAATCCGCGCCAGTGGGAGATGTACCAGAAGAACGACTGCTACTACCACTACAAGCTGCCCAAGTCCTACCAGTACATGCGTAACTGGAACAAGGGTTACCTGCACTGGGCGCGTAACCACGGCATGATCCGCTACGCCGAGCCGATCACCATCCACCTCTACTCCGAGGTGCTGCAGCGCTTCCGCCTGGCCGCCCAGGGCAAGGGCGAGGGCCGCAAGCCGCCGGAGCGTTTGCGCAAGCGCATCGAGATGCATTTTGATCCGCTGCCGTTCTTCAGCGAGCCGCTGTTGTCGCGCCTGGTGGATACCCACGAGTATCCGCTCAACGCCCTGACCCAGCGGCCCATGGCGATGTACCACTCCTGGGACTCCCAGAACTCCTGGTTGCGGCAGATCCATACCCACAACTACCTGTTCGTCAATCCGGCCCTGGCCCATGCCAAGGGGATTGATGACGGCGACTGGATCTGGGTCGAGTCGCCCACCGGCAAGGTGCGCTGCATGTGCCGTTACTCGGAGGCGGTGGAGCCCGGCACGGTCTGGACCTGGAACGCCATCGGCAAGGCGGCCGGCGCCTGGGGCCTGTCGCCCAAGGCGAATGAATCCCAGAAGGGTTTCCTGCTTAATCACCTGATACCGGAAGAGCTGCCGCCCTGCGAGTCGGGCGAACACCTCTCCAACTCCGATCCGGTGACCGGCCAGGCGGCCTGGTTTGATGTGCGGGTGAAAATCTACAAGGCCGGGCCACAGGAGCCGGAACAGACATCACCCCAGTTCAAGGCCATGAAGATCCTGCCCGGGCAGAAGTCCTACCGGGGACGCTGGCGGTCGTTCTTTGCCGGCAAACTGGGCAAAAAGAAAGGGAGCAAGGTATGACTCAACTGGCACTGGTTATCGATCTGAATGTCTGCGTCGGCTGTCATGCCTGCGTTACCAGCTGCAAGGAGTGGAACAGCTCCGGCTGGGCCGGCCCGATGCCGGATGAGAATCCCTACGGGGCCGACCCGAGCGGTGTCTTCTTCAACCGGGTGCAGACCTACGAGGTGGGCTGCTTCCCCGACACCGAGACGGTGCACTTTCCCAAGTCCTGCCTGCATTGCGAGGATCCCCCCTGCGTGCCGGTCTGCCCCACGGGGGCCAGCTACAAGCGCGAGGACAACGGCATAGTGCTGGTCGATTACGACAAGTGCATCGGCTGCAAATACTGCTCCTGGGCCTGCCCCTACGGCGCCCGCGAGATCGATCCGCAGAACAAGGTGATGAAGAAGTGCACCCTCTGTGTGGACCGGGTAACGGACGAGTCGCTGCCCGAATCGGAGCGCAAGCCGGCCTGCGTGCTGGCCTGTCCCACCTCGGCGCGAATTTTCGGTGATATCCACGACCCGCAATCGGAGGCCTCGGTGGCGATCCGCGAGCAGGGCGGTTATCAGCTGCAGCCGGAGTGGGGCACCCAGCCGGCCAACCATTACCTGCCGCGCCGTCGCAGCCAGATGCAGATCCACAAGGATGAGCTGATCCGGGCTGACAATCCGTTGCGCAAGGAAGAGGTTGAGATGCCGATCGAACAGGGCGATACCCTGGACGATGTGGCCTGGTAGGCGGGCAGGGTGGGCACCTTTGTGTGCCCACGCGAGCGGTCCGGCACAAGACGAAAGGGTGGGCACAGAATGGGTGCCCACCCTGCGCGAACTGATAGAAGATTCGTTTAACAATAGGAACATCCGATGCACCCGGCATTTTCAGTAATCTTTCTCACTACCCTGATCGGGATCGGTCAGGGGCTGTTTCTGGCCCTGTTTACCGGCCAGGTATACAGTCTGGCCAACCTGATCCCGGCCCAGGAGAGTCTCAGTTTCTATGCGGTCGGTAGTCTTATTGCACTGCTGTTCCTGATGCTGGGTCTGATCTCCTCCGTGTTTCACCTGGGCCGGCCGGAACGGGCCTGGCGGGCGATGACCATGTGGCGTACCTCCTGGCTCTCCCGTGAAGTGATTGTGCTGCCGCTGTTCATGCTGCTGGTATTTATCTATGGCGTCGCCCACTACTTCGACTGGACCCGGCCGCTGTTCATTCTGGCCGATACCCTGCCGGTGGATCTGACCCTGATTGTCGGCCTGCTGGCCAGTGTGACCGCCTTTGCCCTGTTCATCTGTACCGCCATGATCTATGCCAGTCTGAAGTTCCTCAAGGAGTGGCATACGCCCCTGACGGTGGCCAACTACACCCTGCTGGGCCTGGCGTCCGGCTTCATGTTCGCCGCGGCGTTTTCCGCCTATGTTAATGATGACCTGGTGTTTCTGTTCGGTATCTGGGCCGTGATCTTTACCCTGCTGGGGGCGGTGTCACGCGGTGCTTCACTGGTGCGCAACCGGGCGCTGCGGGACAAGTACGGCCTGGCCACGGCCATCGGTGTGCGGCATCCCGACATGAAGCAGCTGAGCCAAGGATTCATGGGTGGCGCCTTTAATACCCGGGAGTTCTTCCATGGCCGTACCCCCGGCGCCGTGCGCCTGATCCGCTGGTTCTTTCTGTTAATGGTGTTTCCGTTACCCGTGGTGCTGATGGCCGCCGCCTATGTGCAGGAATCGGACACGCTGCCGATCGTGGCGTTCTGCCTGCAGTACCTGGGGTTGATCGCCGAGCGCTGGTATTTCTTTGCGGAAGCGAAACATCCCCAGAATATCTATTACCAGTCGATGGCCTGAGTGATCTGCAACAGAGGGATATAAGGTATGAAAGGATTGAAACGTTTTTTCGCAGCCTGTGCGCTGCTGCTGGGCAGTGCGCAGGGCCAGGCCGATGTGGCCGTGCTGGTTCACGGCTACTTGGGCAGTGCCAACTCCTGGGAGAGCAGTGGCGTCAACGCGGTACTGGTCGCCAATGGCTGGAAACGGGCCGGTATCCTGCGGGCCGATCCCTACGGGGTTGAACTGATCCCGGTGCTGGGTGATGAGGGGGACAACACGCTCTACCAGGTGGAGTTGCCCTCCCTGGCGCCGGTGATGATGCAGGCCGATCTGTTGCAGGCCATGCTGCGCCAGGTGGTCCGGCTGCACCCCGATGAGCCCATCGCGCTGGTGGGTCACTCGGCCGGTGGCATCGTGGCCCGTATCGCGCTGGTGCGTGGCGCCGTGCCCAATGCCAGAGCATTGATCACTATCGCCTCACCCCACCTCGGTACGGGGCGGGCGGTGCAGGCGCTGGAGAGTACCGATATCCCCTATCCATTCTGCCTGGTGCAGAACTTTTTTACCGATGGCAAGACCCGCCTGTTGCGCGAATCCCGCGGGGTTCTGGTGGATCTGGTGCCGGCCCAACCGGGCACCTTGCTGTTCTGGCTGAATCATCAACCCCATCCTCCGATTGCCTATCATTCCATCGTGCGGCCCGGCCCGGTCGGCATGGGGGATGAACTGGTGCCGGTGTTCAGCCAGGACATGAACCGGGTGCAGGCTCTGCAAGGCAGTTCCTCGGTGACAGTGGTGAACAGCGGTCATGCGCTCAATCCGGAAGATGGACAGGCGCTGGTGTCCCTGCTGAGCGAGTAATCAACCCGTAGCAACCTTGTTCCCGTCGGTGGGGTCAACTACGCTTGAGGTGATGGGGCGGTCACCTGAGGTGCAGCGATGGGCCAGGTTGCGGATTTCAGCAAGTACAAGGCGAAAAGGGATTACGACCGGCAGCTGCTGGATAACGGCTGGGCGCCGACCCGCCTGGAAGCGGAAGCGATCGGTGGAACTTCCATCTATATCTATGATGATCATACCCGGCTGTTACTCTTTTCCGTTATTCAACGCGCCAGTCTGCAACAGATCATCCACCGTGTAGCGCCCGCCGGGGGCGAAGATCTGCTCAATCTTGCGGAGCAGTTAAGCGCACTGATCACCGACTTTTCCATTCACCGTCCGTTTCAGGACGATCCACGGCTCTCTCTCATGGCCCAGGCCTCGGCCTGGTTCGCCGGCTTGTCTCTGTCGCTGATTAACAATGCCTCCCTGGATCGTGAATCGATCGCAATCTTTCGTCTGCTGGATGTGGAAAACCGGGAGAGCACCTTCCATCTGGCCCACATGGCCTGGCCGGAAATCATGAATCGGGGAGATGCGGAAGCGCAGCTTGCCGATATGGCCAGTTCGTTGCGACGCGATCTGATAAATAATAGTTAAGCCGGCGTCGGTCACTTTTTTAAATATCCATTTCAGCTGTTTTTCCTTTCGTTGAAAAAGCCTTCCGCAAACAGGTTATTACAGCCGCGATAACCATTTTTTCATCGGTTGATGATCTAATAACCTTACAAATTGGAGTTTAATAAACTGACTAATGTCGTTTGTTAAATTGATAAATTTCAATGCTCTTCTACCCCGTAATACATACTATTCCAATCACACAATTAGCCCGCTAAATGCGTCTATTGTTGTAGTGAAAAATTTACAACGTAACTCATCCGTGGTGGAGAAGTACTGATGGATAAGCCTGCAAGACTGGAACATTTTCCGATCTCATTTTTCGCCATGGTAATGGGGCTGGCGGGGCTGACAATTTCGTGGGAAAAAGCACAATCAACGCTCAACATTCCGATAAACCTGGGTGTCGCACTGGCCTGGTTTACACTGTTGGTGTTCAGCGTTTTATTGACCTTTTTTCTGCTTAAACTGGTGCGGTTTAATCAGGCGGTAAAAAATGAGTTAAATCACCCAGTCAAACTCAATTTTTTTCCGGCCATATCCATCAGTCTTATTCTGCTTTCCGTTGCGTTCAGGCATATAGTGCCGAGTTTGTCCGCGGGCTTCTGGTATGTGGGTGCACTGTTGCATCTGTTGCTCACGCTCTACGTGATGAGTTGCTGGATACACCACGAAAAGTACGAGATTCATCATATTAACCCGGCGTGGTTTATCCCGGTGGTGGGTAATGTGTTGATTCCTATTAACGGTGTGCACCTGGGATATATCGAAATCTCCTGGTTCTTTTTCAGTATCGGGATGCTGTTCTGGCTGGTGTTGATGGCGATTATTTTTAACCGGGTTATTTTTCATAATCCGTTACCGGCGAAACTGATGCCGACGTTCTTTATTCTGATTGCACCACCGGCCGTCGGTTTTATCGCCTATATGGCACTTACCGGCGAACTCGATTCAGCCGCCCGCCTGCTCTATTACAGTGGCTTGTTCCTGACATTGCTGCTGCTTACCCAGGTAAGACGTTTTGCCCGGTTGCAGTTTTTTCTCTCCTGGTGGGCTTATTCATTTCCATTGGCCGCTATCACTATCGCTTCGTTCCTGATGTATGAACAGACGCAGATCAACGGTTTTGCCCTGCTGGGTTGGGCGCTGTTGAGTATATTGACACTAATAGTTGTTTTCTTGCTCTACAAAACCACTTTGGCGATTGGCAGGCATAACATCTGCCTGCCAGAAGAGTAGAGTATCGGCCCATTAATCATCTACCGGTTGTAAAAAATGAAACAGACACTTCTGCAGGAAAAGTATCCGGTGTTCCATCTGGAACTGGATAAAAGCGAAACCACGTTTAAAAACGTTGACGAAATCATCGCCTATCTCAAGCAGCAGATCGACGACCACAAGATCGCCAGCTATATCGCCACGTTCGACCATTACGCACATACCCGTGCACTTGAGGAACACACCATAGCCGAAGATATTCTCGACGCGAAGAACATTATTTTCTGTTTCGGCATCGCGCTACCCAATGCCAATGTACTGGCAGTCAGACCGCGTTCAATCGGCGTGGCGGAAACCCCGACAGGCTTTGTGCTCAATTTCATGGAGGCGCCGATGCCAGTTGCCAATGAGGCGATGGAGCGTTGGGTGTTGTCACTGCGAAATAAACAGGCGGCTTAAAGGTTACCTGCACATGGCGTTGCGGCGGGCCCGGATTATCCGGCTGCCGGTTACAGCACCGAGTAAAGAGGAATTGTTGATTATGAAAATTGGGGTAACAAGTCAGAATTTCAGAACCATAACCGGCCATGCCGGTAAGACTCGCCGGTTTCTGATTTTTTCTGAAAATGGCGATGGGATTCCCGCTGAAATTGATCGGCTGGATCTGCCTAAAGAGATGTCGATGCACGAGTTTCGTGGAACCGATCATCCCATTGAACAGTTGGACATTCTTATTACCGGAAGTTGTGGGGACGGATTTAAACGACGTCTGGCGTCGCGCAATGTCCGGGTGATCACGACGGGTGAACAGGACCCGCTCAAGGCAGTGACTCAGGTGCTGTCCGGTGAGTCGTTGGCGCCGCCGCTGCCACATGACCATCAACACGGCAGTTGATTCTAACTTCCGGATAGACAGAACACTTTAGGGTGTCAATGCAGGATTCATCCGGTGGCCCGGATAATGTCAGGCCGTCTTGATCAAGTGGGCCGGAAATCCTTGGATCTGTATAGCAAAGAGGGGATAAATTATGCTCGATCCCACCATGATTGAACTGTCACGTTGGCAGTTTGCAATAACCGCGCTCTACCATTTCTTGTTTGTACCGCTGACCCTGGGTATCACCTGGATACTGGTGATCATGGAGTCGGTTTACGTGATGACCGGTAAAGAGATCTACCGGGACATGACCAAGTTCTGGGGCAAACTGTTTGGTATCAACTTTGCGCTGGGTGTCACGACCGGACTGACCATGGAGTTCCAGTTCGGTACCAACTGGTCCTACTACTCCCATTATGTGGGTGATGTGTTCGGGGCGCCGCTGGCGATTGAGGGTCTGATGGCCTTCTTCCTCGAATCCACCTTCGTGGGTATGTTCTTCCTCGGTTGGGAGCGGTTGAGTAAACGTCAGCACCTGATGGTGACTTTCCTGACCGCGCTGGGTACCAACCTGTCGGCACTGTGGATTCTGGTGGCCAACGGCTGGATGCAGAATCCGGTGGGTTCCGAGTTCAGTTACGAAACCATGCGTATGGAGATGACCAGTTTCGCCGAACTGGTGCTCAACCCGGTGGCACAGGTGAAGTTTATCCATACGGTAGCGGCCGGTTATGTGGCCGGCTCCATGTTTGTCATGGGTATCTCGGCCTATTACCTGCTCAAGGGACGGGATCTCGGCTTTGCCAAACGCTCCTTCTCGGTAGCGGCCGGTTTTGGTCTGGCCAGTATTCTCTCGGTTATCGTGCTGGGCGACGAGTCCGGCTACGAATTGGGTGATGTGCAGAAGGTCAAGCTGGCGGCAATCGAGGCGGAGTGGGAGACCCATGAACCGCCGGCCGGTTTCACCCTGATCGGTCTGCCGAACCAGGAGGAGCAGACGACCGCCGGCGAAGTGAAAATTCCTTGGGCCCTGGGCCTGATCGCCACCCGTTCGCTGGATGAGGAGGTGATGGGGCTGAAGGATCTCATTATTCACAACGAGGGTCGTATCCGCTCCGGCATGATCGCCTATGACTACCTGCAACGTTTGCGGGCCGGCGATGTTTCCGACGCCAACAAGGCGGAGTTCGAGAAACATAAACAGGACCTGGGTTATGGCCTGCTGCTGAAAGCCTACACACCGAATGTTGTGGATGCCACGGAAGAGCAGATCAAAATGGCCGCCCAGGAGAGTATCCCGCATGTTGCGCCGCTGTTCTGGACCTTCCGTATCATGGTGGCGGCCGGCTTCACCATGCTGGCGATCTTTGTCCTGGCGTTCTACTACAACGCACGACGCAAGATCGAACAGAAGCGCTGGCTGCTGAAGATCATCCTCTGGTCCATTCCCTTACCTTGGATCGCTATTGAAACCGGCTGGTTCATTGCCGAGTTTGGACGGCAGCCCTGGGCGATTGGTGAGGTGTTGCCCACTTTCCTGGCCACCTCTTCGCTGACCACCGGTGATCTCATCTTCAGTATGGCCGGCTTCATCGGACTGTACACCTTCCTGCTGGTAATCGAGTTGTGGCTGATGTTCCACTTTGCACGCAAAGGACCCAGCTCACTGCACACCGGCCGTTATCACTTTGAAAAGGCAGAGGCCTGAGGAGACCGTTATGCTTCTAGACTATGAAACCCTCAAGCTGATCTGGTGGCTCTTTGTGGGCGTCCTGCTGATCGGGTTTGCTATTACCGATGGCATGGATATGGGCGTGGGCAATCTGCTGCCGTTTCTCGGCAGGGACGATGATGAACGGCGTCTTATGATCAATACCGTGGGCCCCCACTGGGACGGTAACCAGGTGTGGCTGATCACCGCCGGTGGCGCCATCTTTGCGGCCTGGCCGGCGGTCTACGCGGCCGCCTTCTCCGGCTTCTACGTTGCCATGTTGCTGGTGCTGTTTGCCCTGTTCTTCCGGCCGGTGGGCTTTGACTACCGCAGTAAGCTGGGCGACGCGCGCTGGCGCAAGGCGTGGGACTGGGGACTGTTCGTGGGTGGTGCGGTACCCTCCCTGGTATTCGGTGTTGCCTTCGGTAATCTGATCCTGGGTGTGCCGTTCCATCTTGATGAACTGCTGCGTACCTACTACACCGGATCGTTCTTCGCACTGCTCAACCCGTTCGCCCTGCTGGCCGGCATCGTGAGTTTCGCCATGCTGACCATGCACGGCGGTATCTGGCTGCAGATGCGTACTGCCGGTGAGATTACCGAACGGGTCAAGGGCTATATACAGTGGACCGGCATTGTCGCCATGGTCGCCTTTGCCCTGGCCGGTGTCTGGCTGGTGATGGGTGTTGATGGTTACGCCATCCTGGCGGCGCCGGCCCATGACACGCTGCCCAATCCGCTGGCCAAGGAGGTTGCGGTGCAGACCGGTGCCTGGTTGCAGAACTACAGCGATTATCCGCTGACCATGCTGTTTCCGTTCCTCGGCTTTTTCGGTATCACCCTGACCATCCTGTTGTCCAGGGCCAACCGGCCGGGCTGGGGATTTGTCACCAGCGGTCTGGGTATCACCGGTGTGATCATGACGGCGGGGGTTACCATGTTCCCCTTCATCATGCCTTCCAGCACCCAGCCGAATAGCAGCCTGACCATCTGGGATGCCGCCTCCAGTCACCTGACCCTGACGGTCATGTTCTGGGCAGTGGTGATATTCCTGCCGATCGTCATCGGTTACACGATTTGGAACTACCGCAAGATGTGGGGCAAGTTGACCGTCGAAGAGATGCAGGATCGCTTCTCGGCCTATTGATCCCGGAACCGGGCCCCGCCGGCGGGCGGGTTGCATAGGGACCAGCCTGTCAGGCCGCTCTATACAACCGCTCCCGGTGGGGCTGAAGAGTAGAGATTTTTTGGAGACAACACTATGTGGTATTTCACCTGGATTCTTGGTGTGTTACTCGCTATCGCATTCGGTATTATCAATGTCATGTGGTATGAAGCGGAGCGGGGCGAGCTTGAACATACGGATGATTCGTAAGGATTCCGGAACCATTCCATGTCCACTGACCTGAAGCGCTGGCTGAAGGAACAGAAACCGCTGGCCGGTCGTCATCTCAGTCTGGCGACCGGCCTCGGTGTTCTGGCCGGCTTTTTACTGATTTTTCAGGCCTGGTGCCTGGCCCAGGTAGTGGACGGCGTGGTGTTTGCCGACCAGAGCCTGGATCAGCAGTGGCCCTGGCTGTTCACCATGCTGGGGCTTTTTGCCGGTCGTGCCGTGCTGGCCTGGGCCGCTGAACAGACGGCCATTCGCGGTGCGGCTCAGGTCAAGGTGGCGTTGCGCGACCGCCTGGTGCGGCATATCCAGGCGCTCGGGCCGGTGGCGCTGGCGGCGGAGCACAGTGGTGAGCTGGCCAACACCCTGAGTGACGGCATCGAGGCGCTGGAGGCCTATTACGCCCGCTTTCTGCCCGCGATCTCCCTGATGGCCCTGGTGCCCCTGTCGATCCTGGTATTTGTCTTTCCGGTGGATCTCACCTCGTCGTTAGTGCTGCTGCTCACCGCGCCCCTGATTCCCCTGTTCATGATCCTGATCGGCAAAGGGGCCGAGCGGCTGAATCAGCGTCAGTGGAAGAAGCTGGCCCGCATGAGCGCCCACTTCCTCGATGTCATCCAGGGGCTGACCAACCTCAAACTGTTCAACGCCAGCCGGCGGGAGGCCGCGGTGATCGCCCGGATCTCCGACGACTACCGGCGCAGCACCATGTCGGTACTGCGGGTGGCGTTTCTGTCCGCCTTTGCCCTGGAGTTCTTCTCCACCGTCAGTATCGCCATCGTTGCGGTGCTGATCGGCTTCCGGCTGTTCTGGGGCGAACTGGATTTCTTTTCCGGTCTGTTTGTGCTGTTGCTGGCTCCCGAGTTCTACCTGCCCCTGCGTAACCTGGGTACCCACTACCACGCCCGCATGGAGGCGGTCGGTGCGGCGGAGCGGATCGTGGAGATCCTGGAAACCCCGGTCCCGGAGATCGCCGCACAGCCGCTGGCACTGGCGTTGACCAACGGTTTGACGGTGCGCTTCCAGGGGGTCTCTTACGCCTATGAACCGGGCCGGCCGGCCCTGCAGGAGATCGATTTCACCCTGCATCCCGGCGAGCGCCTGGCCCTGGTGGGCCCTAGTGGCAGCGGCAAGTCGACCCTGATGAACCTGTTGCTCGGTTTTATCCTGCCCGACCAGGGACAGATCATGCTCAATGATATGGCGATCAACAGCCTGCATCCCGATGCCTGGCGCGAGTTGATCGCCTGGGTACCCCAGAACCCGCGCCTGTTCCACGGCACCCTGCTGGACAATATCCGGCTGGCCAGACCCGATGCCCCGCTGGAGGCGGTGCGACAGGCGGCTCAGCTGGCCCAGGCGGACGACTTCATCATGGCCCTGCCGGATGCCTACCAGACCCGGGTTGGCGACCGGGGTCAGGGGCTCTCGGGTGGCCAGATCCAGCGGGTCGCCCTGGCCCGGGCGTTTCTGAAGGATGCGCCACTGGTGCTGCTGGACGAGGCAACCGCCAGCCTGGATCAGGAGAGTGAACGGCTGGTACAGGCCGGTATCGAACGGCTGGCCCGGGGGCGCAGTCTTATTACCATCGCCCACCGCCTGCAGACCGTGCGTCATGCGGACCGCCTGCTGGTGCTGGATAGCGGACGGGTGGTGGAGCAGGGCGAGCCCGGCGTGCTGCGCCAGAGTGGCGGTTACTACAGCCGGCTGGCGGCGTTGCAGGGAGGTGTGGCGTGAAGCCGCTGTGGCGCCTGTTGGGGCTGTTTCGACCCTATGCCGGCTGGATGCTGCTCGGTATCCTGGTATCGCTGGTGACCCTGCTGGCCAACGTGGCCCTGATGGCGATGTCGGGCTGGTTCATCTCCGCCATGGCGCTGGCCGGCGTCGCCGGGGTCAGCATGAACTACTTCACGCCGGCGGCGGTGATCCGGGCCTGTGCCATCCTGCGTACCGGGGGGCGCTACGGAGAACGACTGCTGACCCACGAGGCGACCTTCCGCCTGCTGGCGCAACTGCGCAGCTGGTTCTACACCCACCTGGAGCCGCTGGCGCCGGCGCGCCTGCAGCACTATCGCGGTGGTGACCTGTTGAGCCGTATCCGGGCCGATATCGACACCCTGGATCATCTCTACCTGCGCATCTTGCTGCCGGTCGCCGTGGCGATTCCGGCCCTGCTGGTGTTCCTGCTGTTTCTCTATCAATACTCCCCCCGGTTGATGCTGGTGGAGCTGTTTTTCGTGCTACTGGCCGGTTTTGTGGTGCCCTGGCTGGTGATGGTGGCCGGTCGCCAGCCGGGCCGGGAGAAGGTGCGGCTGAGCGCTGAAATGCGCGCCACGGCGGTGGATACGGTGCAGGGGCTGGGGGAACTGCTGGTGTATGGTGCGGCCGAGCGCCAGGCGCAGGAACTGAACCGTCTGAGCCACTCCCTGGCGGCGTCACAACAGCGGCTGAGTCATCTCAGCGGCCTCTCCCAGGGGGCGGTCGGTCTGTGTGCCAACCTGGCCCTGTGGCTGATGGTGGTGATGGTGATTCCCTGGGTGGACGGGGGAACCATCCCGCCGGCCGATCTGGCCATGCTGGCCCTCTTTACCCTGGCCAGCTTCGAGGCGGTCGCACCCCTCCCGCTGGCGTTCCAGTCACTGGGTGAAACCCTGGCCGCCGCCGGGCGCATCTTCGCCATCGTGGATACCAGCCCGGCTGTTCAGGACAGCGGTCAATCCGATCTTGTCCCGGACGGGTTTGATATCGCCTTTGACGGCGTGGCACTGCGCTACAGCCACGACGCTGACCCGGTGCTGCGGGAGATCGATCTGCAAATTGCCGCTGGCCGCAAGGTGGCGGTGGTGGGTGCCACCGGTTCCGGTAAGAGCTCCCTGATCAACCTGTTGCTGCGTTTCTGGCCGGCCTCGGCCGGCACTATCACCCTGGGTGGTCACGCCATCGAAGCCTATTCACTGGAGGGCTTGCGCAGCCAGTTCGCCGTGGTTCCCCAGCAACCCCACCTGTTTCACACCACGATCAGGCAGAACCTGCTGCTGGCCCGGCCGGATGCCACGGAGGATGAGCTGGTGGCGGCCTGCCGTCAGGCGCAGCTGTACGATTTTATCCAGCAACTGCCGGAGGGATTCGACACCATCGCGGGTGAGACGGGACTCAAGCTGTCCGGCGGTCAGGCCCGGCGCATCGCCATTGCCCGGGCACTGCTCAAGGATGCCCCGGTGCTGATCATGGACGAGCCCACCGAGGGTATTGATGTGGCCGCCGGCGCCCGCCTGATGGAGACGCTCTGTGCCACCCGGGATGGACGCACGCTGTTGATGATTTCGCACAGCATGACCGGCCTGGAGTTGATGGATCAGATTATCGTTATGGAGAGCGGTCGTATTATTGAGCAGGGCACCCTGTCGGAACTGCGTGCAAGGGGTGGCCGCTTCGCCCAGCTCTACGCCGCCAGCCGCACCCTGGATGTGGCCCTGAGCCAGCAGCCGGACGGGACAGCAACCACCGGGCAGTGCTGAGCCGGTCGCTGGCGCGGGGCGGAGGCGTTACCAGCGGTTCAGTGCAGCAGCCGTTCCCCATTGGCGATAACGGCTTGGGCCGGCTCGCCGGTTACCTGCCGCTTCACCCAGTCGAGTAACGGCTCCTCCAGGTTCAGCTGGCTGCCGAGAAAGCTGAGCTTCAGGTTCAGGTAATCCCCGCTGCTGTTGATCACCGCCTGGCGGGTGATACCGTCATGCAGCGTGGCGAGGCGCAGCCGCTCCCAGTCGATGGTGTAGCCGGCCCGCTGGGCATCCGCCAGCCCGTTGACCAGCAGGCGCAGATCCTGCGCGATGGCCTCGCAACGGGCCTGTTTCTCCACCCGGTTATCCAGGCTGCTGAAAACAAAACTGAGTCCGTCCCCGGTGGTATAGATGGCCCCCGAGTGACTCTGCAGCAGCCAGCTGCCCCGCACCCGCCGTGGTGCAGGCCGCTTACCCGGTTGGGGTTCGGTGTCCCGGTAGTGGGCGCAGTCATGCAGGGTGCAGAAGCGTTCCACCACCCGCTGTTCCATCTGCCCCACCTTGCCGATTTCAGGGCCGCTGATAACGATCGGCATGTTGTCGATGAACAGTACCAGTGAACCGGTCTGATCCACCGTTATTTCGATATGGCTCTGCTGGTTGATAGCCGCCAGGCTGGCCTTCAGCTGGTCGATGAAGAAGCGTGACTCCCGGCGCCAGCGGGCCAGCTTGTGCTGTGCCTTCGGTTTGCTGTGCTGCTCCAGGGCGCTCTCCCGGTAACTGGTTTCGTAGTCGGCAATCAGCTGGCTCAGGGTGATGGTGGCGAAGTCGTAGCGCGCCAGCCTGTCCGCCAGCGCCACCCGGGCCGCCAGGGTGCGGAAGTCGGAACCGGGGGATGGCTGGGTCACCGCCAGCTCGCCGGCCATCATCGGGCAGGGCAGCAGTAGCAGGGTGCTGACCAGGATCAGGGGGTGCCATTTTGCCGTCGGAAACATACTGAACACCATAGATGAAACCGGGCCTCAGGATAAAGTTTTCCCCTTGTGATCTGTGATCCGGGTTGGGTGATGGAGGGTAATCAGTTCTCCGCCAGGCTGACGGCGCGCTTGCGTAAGCGGGCCTGGTGTATCTCGATCAGGGCTACCCCGCCCAGGGTCAGCGCACCACCGAGCGCCTTGTAGAGGGTGAACGACTCGTCCAGGATCAGCACCCCGGCGGTCACGCCGAGCAGGGGTGCCAGCAGGGAGAAGGGCACCACCTGGTTGATGCTCAGCCGGGCGATCAGGCGATACCAGAGATAGTAGGCGATGATGGAGGAGCCGATGATGATATAACCGAGGGCGGCCCAGGCCTGCACGCTGGCGCTGCGGATGGCGCTCAGCTGACCGGACTCGAACAGCGCCGAGCTGGCGATCAGGAAAGGCAGGGCCAGCAGGCTCATCCAGCCGATGATGGCCAGGGGATGGATGTCGCTGCGACGCTTGATCAGCACATTGGCCAGCGCCCAGCAGAAGGCCGCGATCAGCAGCGCGAGCAGCGCCAGCGGCGTACCGCCCTCCGGCTCACCGGCCAGCAGGCCGGCGCCGGAGAAGGCCAGTGCCATGCCGAACAGACGCACCTTGCCCAGGCGGTCGGCAAACAGCAGGGTGGAGAGAATGACACTGAACGGAATGCCGAGCTGGATCATCAGTGCCGTGGTGGCGGCATCGGCACCGCGCAGGCCGATAAACAGCATGCCGAAGTGGCCGAACCCCAGCACCAGGGCGAGCCCGGCAATACTGCCGAACTGGGCCCGGGTGGGACGGAAAAAGGGCGCGATGAGCAGGGCCACCCAGGCGAAGCGCAGTGCCGTCAGGGCTAGGGGCGGTATTTCGCTGACCGCCACCTTGATCACCACGAAATTGAAACCCCAGATGATGATTACCGTCAGGGCCTGTAACAGATCGGACAGCTTCACCTTGTTCCTCTATCCAGCGGAACGGCGTCGTCGCGCTCCTGCTGACAGAGGCGCCGATAGGTCTCCTGCAGGATCATGGCGTCGGTGCTGGCGCGGTGGCGGGTCAGCTTCAGTTCGGCAATGACCGCCGCCTTGGTCGGATTCCAGCGTGCTATCTGGGTTTCGGTGATCAGCCTGCGCAGGCTCTCCAGGCTGAAGCGCTGGGTGATCCCGGTCAGCTCGTAGAGTTTGCCGATCCAGGAGATATCGTGTGCCCAGGCATCGGTATAGACCTTCCTGCCCTCCAGCAGGCGGTTGAGGCGTTCAGCCACCTGCTCCGGCGGTTCACCTCTCTCCAGCAACAGTTGCCGTGAAATACCGTGGATCGCCTCCGCCTTCCTGTCCCAGTGGGTCCAGTGGGGTGCCGGCTGGATCAGGTAGCAGAGGCACTGCCGGTCGGGAAGCACCACACCCACCTCAATGGGATAGCTGTGACGGCCAAATCCGGAAGCTTCGATGTCAATAATGGTGGGTAGCATGATCCCTCGCTTTTTCACCCTTATACACGCATCGGCCGTTCGGGTCATGTCCCGGCCGGGCCTGCTCAGCACCTGCGCAGTGGCTGGCAATGGTTGCAGATATAGCAGGCCTGCCCGGCATGGCGGATTTTCTGGACCGGTTCGCCACAGCGGTAGCAGGGCAGCCCTGCGCGGCGGAACAGGTAAAAGCGGGCCTGTTCAAAGGTGGCGCCGGCCGCCATCAGGCGTTGCGCCCTGGCGGGATCGTTGGTGATGCCGCCGCTGCGGTAGGAACGCAGTGGCAGTTCCCGCAGTGCGTCGGCCAGTGCTTCCAGCTGTGCCTTGCTGCAATCCAGCGGGCGCAGCTCCGGGTGCAGGCGGCAGTGGAAGAGAATCTCGCATCGCAGGTAGTTGCCGAGCCCGGCTACAAAGGATTGATCGGTAAGCAGCTGGCCGAGGCGCCGCTTGCGGAAGTTTGTCCGGGAGAGCCGCTCCAGCAGACAGGCCTTGTCGGTGCCGGGGTGCAGTATGTCCGGGCCCAGTTTGCCCAGGAACGGATGCGTCTCCACCTCCTGGTCGTTCAGCAGCTCAATGGTGGTGGCGCTGTAGAGATGGGCGGCGCTCTGGTCGGTAATCAGGGCGATGCGCAGTTGACGCCGGCCATCCGGGGGCAGATCGGCCGGGCCGGTCGCCCAGCGGCCATACAGCTGGTTGTGGGTGTAGAGGGTCAGGTGGTTATGGAAGCGGGTCAGCATCGCCTTGCCGACCGTGTCGATGCGGGTGACCCGGCTGCCGGTGAGTGCGCTCACCAAGGGCTTCAGGTGCTCCGGGCCAACCGCTACCCGGACCAGGGGGCGGCCCTGCAGGGCCGTTTCCACCTGGTCGGCGGCGCGGCGGATTTCCGGTCCCTCGGGCATGATGGAAAGCTCCCCTGGGCCGGCTTCAGTCCAGGCCGGCCCGGATGGTGACGATCTCGTCCAGCAGGCGCCGGATGTCGTCCAGCCGGGTGGCCGGGTTCATGAACACCAGGCGCAGCCAGCGTTGTCCCTTGTACAGGGTGGAGGAGATGTAGAAATCGCCCCGCTCCAGCAGTTGCCGGCGGATCTCTAGCTGGCTATGGTCGTCGCCGTGGATCCTGAAACAGAGAATATTGGTCTCCGGCTGGATCGCCAGTTCGAACTCCCCCCGCTGCCGGATCAGGTCGGCGGCCTCCTGTGCCCGCTCCACCAGTCCTTCCACATGCTGTGCCAGACCCTGCTCGCCCATGGCCGCGACGGTCATGAACAGGCGCAGGCCCAGGCCCGCCTTGGTGCACTCCACGGTGCGGGAGATAAAGTCGAAACCGGGCTGGTCCTTGGCATGCAGCAGGTAGCTCGCCTCCTGCTCGAAGGCGTGATCCAGGTGGCGGTGGTCCCGCACCAGTACGGCGGCGCAAACGGTGGGGGTGCGCATCATCTTGTGGGCATCCCAGACCACCGAATCGGCCTGCTCGATGCCCTGTAGCAGGTGACGCAGCTTGTTCGACACCAGGGCGCCACCGCCGTGGGCGGCGTCCACGTGCAGCCAGATCTGCTGTTCCCGGCAGATCGCGGCGATCTCCGGCAGCGGGTCATAGAGTCCGGCGGCCGTGCCACAGGCGTTGGCCACTATGGCCATCACCTGTCTGCCCTGCGCCCGCAGGGCGTTGATCTGCTGCTGCATCTCGCTGGGCAGCACCCGGCCATCGGCATCCGCCGGCAGGGTGAGGCAGTTGTCTTCGCCCAGGCCGAGTATGGCTACCGCCCGCTTCATGGAGTAGTGGGACTGTTCCGGCACCAGCACCACCAGGTTGCCGGGGTTGCCCGATTTCCAGAACGCCGGTACCCGGGCGCTACGGGCCGCCAGCAGGGCGGTCAGGTTGGCCAGTGAACCGCCGTGGGTCAGCACCCCGCCGGCATGGTCCGACTGGGGGTCGGACTGGCGCTCGCTGGATACCCCGGACCAGCCGATTTTTTCCAGCATCCAGTTGATCATGAAGTACTCGATACTGGAGGCGGCCGGGCCCATCTCGTAGATCGCCATGGCGTTGTTGGTGGCGCCGTCGATCAGTGAGCCGAGTGCGCCGCTGGTGTGGGGTACCGCCACCTGGTGGGCCAGGAAGCCGGGATGGTGCAGGCGGGTGGTGGCGGCCAGGTAGTCCCGGACAAACTGCTCCAGGGCTTCGCCGGTCAGGTCGCCCCGGGCGATGTGCTGCTGCAGGTCCAGCTGTTCAATCAGGCGTTCCAGCACGGGCTGGCGAATCACCGGGGCGTCCCTGCCGGCAGATTCCTGGATATAGTCGTTCAGCGCCTGGACCACGATGGCGGCGTCTTCGGTAAAGCTTGTCTGGCTGCTCATGTCTCTGCCGGGGTTAGGGAATGGAATTAGTCAGGCCATGCAGAATACTGCACTTGGGGTGCCAGACAAAGCGCGGAACGCGGTCCTCGGCGCTACTGTTCCAGATTGAAGATACCGGTCTGCAACAGCGGCTCGATCTCCTCCGCCGGCAGCGGGTGGGCGATATAGTAACCCTGCAGTTCATCGCAGTTCTGCTGTTGCAGAAAGGTGACCTGCCGGGCTGTTTCCACCCCTTCCGCCACGACCGTCAGGCTCAGCTTGTGGGCCATGGCAATCATGGCCGAGACCAGCTCGGCGTCATCCCGGCTGGTCGGTATGTCCCGTATGAAGGAGAGGTCGATCTTCAGCTTGTTGATCGGCAACCGTTTCAGGTAGCCGAAATTGGAGTAGCCGGTGCCAAAGTCGTCAATGGAGATGTGGATGCCGCGATGCTTCAGGGCGGTGAGCATGGGGACCACGTCTTCGGACCTTTTCATCACCGCACTCTCGGTCAACTCCAGTTCCAGGTAGCGCGGCTCCACGCCGGTCTCGTTCAGCATGTCCATCACCCGCTCATTGAAGTTGGCCTGCAACAGCTGGTTGGCCGACACGTTGACCGCGATCCGGAAATTGTCCATGCCCTGGTCGATCCAGCTGCGGCATTGGGCAATCGCCCTGGCCAGCACCCAGTCGCCCAGTTCACTGATAATGCCCAGGTCTTCCGCCAGTGGGATAAACAGGGAAGGGGCCACATAACCCAGTTCCGGATGCTGCCAGCGGATCAGGGCCTCGGCGCCGGTGATGCGGCCGCTGGCCGCCTCGATCTTGGGCTGGTAGTGCAGGGTGAACTGGCCGTTTTTAATCGCCTCGCGCAGATTGGCCTCCATGGCCAGGTGTTCGAACGACGCGGCGTTCATGGCCGCGGTGTAGAGCTGGTAGCTGTTGCGTCCGTTCTCCTTGGCCCGGTACATCGCCGTATCGGCGTTGCGGATCAGGGTTTCACCGTTGCTGCCGTCGTGGGGGTAGATGCTGATACCGACACTGGCGGTGATGTAGAGGGTGTTGGAGGCCAGGGTCACCGGTTTGGAGAGGGTCTCCAGAATCCGCTGCACCAGGGTCACCGCCGCGTCCGCATCCTCAATCTCCTGCAACAGCAGGGTGAACTCATCGCCCCCCATGCGGGCGACCGTGTCGCCTTCCCGGACCTCGGCCTGGATGCGCTGGGATACATTCACCAGCAGCTGATCCCCGACCGTGTGTCCCAGGGTGTCGTTAATGCGCTTGAACTGATCCAGGTCGATGAATACCACTCCCAGCAGGTGGTTGTGGCGATGGGCGTTGGCGATGGCCACGTTGAGCCGGTCATTGAACAGGCGGCGGTTGGGCAGACCGGTCAGTACGTCGTAGTAGGCCAGGTTCTTGATCTGCTCTTCGTGCTTTTTCCGGTCGGTGATGTCGGTCAGAATGGCGGCGTACTTGGTGATCTCGCCGGTGTGGTTGCGAATGGCGTTGATGGTCAGCCACTCCGGGTAGATCTCGCCGTTTTTGCGCCGGTTCCACACCTCGCCCGCCCAGCTGCCCTGGTTGTACACCGCATTCCACATTTTGCGGTAGAAGTCGGCATCGTGTTTGCCGGACCGGAGCAGGGCTGGCGTGTTGCCGATGATCTCCTCCTCGCTGTAACCGGTAATGCGGGTAAAGGCCGGGTTGACCGACAGTACGAACCCCTTGGCGTCGGTCACCATGATGCCGTCCCGCGAGGCCTCGATCACCTGTCTGGCCAGATGCAGATTCTCCTGGGACTCCTCCAGGGCGATACGTCGCTCTTTCAGTGCCCGGCGCAGATCATCCACATGGTTGTGATCGATACCGGCGAGGATTTCAGCAAAGGAGAGGATGCCGCTCAGTTCACCGTGCTTGTCGGTAATCCCCAGGTGGCGGAACTCACGCTGGTCGAAGATGGTACGGGCCTGCATCAGGGAGAGATGGTCCGGCTGCATCATCAGCGGTCTGCTGGCGATATCCCCCACATTGGTGGCGGTACGCCCGGTGGCGAGGCTCTTGAGGAAATCCCGTTCCGTGAAAATACCGTAGGGCTGGCCGGGCGCGTAGAATACCGCCGCCGCATCCACCTTGGCCTCGCGCAGGGATTTTACCGCCCGGTTCAGCGGCAGGTCTGCCTGAAACACGATCAGGGGCCGCTGCAGGATGGTGGAGATATTACGTAACAACAGATCGTGTTCCACCCCCTGGGAGCGGACTATATCACTCTGGCTGAGCAGGCCGGCGGGGGCGCCCTCCCCATCCACAACCAGCAGATGGCGGATATTCTCCTGTTGCAGCAGATTTTCCGCCCTGTTCAGCGTGGCATGCAGATCGATGCTCTTGATCGGCTGGCTCATCACATTGGCCACCGGTTGAGCGGTGGACCCGGCGTCGTCGGACAGATCCAGCTTCAGGGCGTCCGACTCGGTCCAGATGCCGAGGGCCCGGTTTTGCTCGGTAATCACAATGGAGCTGTAGCGGGATTCCCACATCATCCGGGCGGCCTGGATGATGGGTGTGGAAGGCGGGCACTCCAGCAGTTTGTAACTGATAATATCGCCTACGGTGATATTACTGCCGGCGTTTTCAATGGCTTCCTGTATCGGGTTCATAAATCGGGCTCAGAGTTTAAGTTGATCTCAGTGATACTTCATGTGCCTGGGTCAGGCTTGCTCTGCTTCCCTCCGAGTCCATAGAGGCGTAATGAGTATTCCAGGGCTTCTTTACGGCCGGTAGCAGGACAACTTTAGGATAAAATCCGGCGGATTCCCCTTCCTGCCGCCTACCTTAATCGATATCGGGATCAATTTCCGCTCTGCGGGCGGATATCGGGGCGATTTGGGCGCGCCGCAATGGGAAAATGTGACCTTGTGAGGCGCATTGCCCTGAAATCTTAAGGGACTTGAATTTTGGTTTTTAAGGCAGTGCTGCGCTATAGTTTTCGGTTCCTCTTCCCCTGGTGATTTAGTGTCATGAAACGACCCGAGCTGCTCTCCCCCGCAGGAACCCTGAAAAACATGCGTTACGCCTTTGCCTATGGGGCGGATGCGGTGTACGCGGGTATGCCCCGTTACAGCCTGCGGGTGCGTAACAACGACTTCATGGAAGAGAACCTGGCCACCGGAATCCGCGAGGCCCACGGGTTGGGCAAACAGTTCTTTCTGGCCTGTAACCTGATGCCCCATGGCGCCAAGCTGAAAACCTTCATGGCCGATATCGAGCCGGTGGTGGCGCTGGGGCCGGATGCCCTGATCATGTCCGATCCCGGCCTGATCATGCTGGTGCGGGAGCGCTGGCCCGACCTGCCGGTGCATCTCTCGGTGCAGGAGAACACGGTCAATGCGGCGTCGGTACGGTTCTGGCAGCAGGTGGGGCTGACCCGGGTGATCCTCTCCCGGGAGCTCTCCCTGGATGAGATCGAGGAGATCCGCCAGGCCTGTCCGGATATGGAGCTGGAGGTGTTCGTGCATGGCGCCCTCTGTATTGCTTACTCCGGGCGCTGTCTGTTATCCGGCTATTTCAATCATCGTGACGCCAACCAGGGGAGCTGTACCAACTCCTGTCGCTGGGAGTACAAGGTGGGGCAGACGAACGGCGGCGAGGAGGTAACCGGCGTGTCCCAGTCCGGTCATACACGGCATCCGGCGGCGGACCAGGTCTATCTGCTGGAAGAGAAGGAGCGGCCCGGTGAGTTCATGCCGATTTTCGAGGATGAGCATGGCACCTATATTATGAATTCGAAAGATCTGCGCGCGGTGGAGCACATTCACCGACTGGTGCAGATCGGCGTGGACTGCCTGAAAATCGAGGGCCGCACCAAATCCCACTACTACACCGCCCGGACCACCCAGATCTATCGCCAGGCGATTGACGACGCGGTGGCCGGCCGGCCGTTCCGTCCCGAGCTGATGAGTGAGCTGGAAAACCTCTCCAGCCGGGGTTACACCGACGGTTTCTACCAGCGCCACGAGAGCCAGGAGTTGCAGTCCTACCGGGATAACTCCTCGCGCAGTTCCCGCCAGCAGTTCGTGGCCGAGGTGATGTCAACGGATGCTGCCGATGGTCACAGCTGGCTGGATGTGAAAAACAAGTTTGCCGTGGGCGATCGGCTGGAGTTGCTGACGCCGACGGGCAACCAGCAGTTTGTCCTGGAGGCGATGCAGGATGAGCAGGGTAATCCCATGACCGAGGCCCCCGGTGGTGGTTATGTGGTCAAGGTGCGGTTGCCCGGTGGCAGCCCGCAGATGGGACTGGTGACCCGCTTGCTGGACGACCGGGTTCCACCTGGCACCGAACTGCCCGGCCTGTCTCCCGCCTGATCAGCCAGACCGCCGGCACCCCGTGGCGGGTGCCGGATCCCACCTTTATTGATCAAACATTTTGATCATCACGACAAAAATTTTTAACTTTACCTCCCCGCTTCACTCAGAGTAATTACTGAGCCTCTTATTTTTTGCGTGAGATTGGCAGGTAATGAATACGGTAGATGATGTTCTGGATGATGAGGATCTGGAAGTCGAGGACGATTCTGATCTGGAATTTGCGGCAACACGCTCAAGAAAAACCTCATCGGATGCCCGGCGCCGGGTGGAGCAGTTGATGGAGCTGCGCCGGTTACGGCAGCAGCTGGGAGATCCCGATTTTGTCGATTTTGAGTAACCGCTGGCCGGTTGGTTTCAGGCTGTCCCGGATCGGGCATCGGGCAAACCTGTCCCGCTCAGGGGACGATGCAGGGCCAGAACCAGTATCCGGACGGTTGATTTCAAGCCGGTTTGTATGGAGATTTCACAAGTGAGCAGGCGTTCCGAGAGGGATGATTTTGATGATGACCTGGATCAGTGGTCCGATGTGGTGCACCATAGGAATCGCAGGCAGGGGGAGACGGGCCGAGCCCGACGTTCAAGCACAGGTAACCGGGAGGACGGGCCGCGCAAACGCAACCGTTCGCGCAGGCACAGCGACCGCTATTCCGATAATTTCTGATTCCAATTCGCCGGTACGGGCTCGCCGTACCGGCCCCCTGCTCAATGTCCCTTTTGCAGACAGTCGATGGCGATCCTGACCGGCTGGCGCTGTTCATATTCCGGACGTACCACCAGATAGACCTGCCGCTCCAGCACCGGGGCATCCTCGACCCGGTACAGGCTACCCTGCGCCACTGCCTCCGCGACCATGGGTTCCGCCAGATAGGCGGTGCCCCCCTGTTGCTGGATCAGATCATAGGCCAGGCCACCGGAACCGGTGCGCATCATGGGGGGAGGCGCGTCGGGATAGTGCTCGGCGTGCAGACTGGCGAAACTGTTACCCCAGTCCACCAGGGTGTAACCTGACTGCACCGCCTCGGCGGCCGACAGGCCGGGCCGGGATGACACCATCACCAGCGGTACGTCGCGCACTTTGCGGGTGACCAGCTCCGACATCTGCGGGGGTTCGAACATAACGGCCAGGTCGAGCAGGCCGGAGGTGAGACGCTGGATCAGGGTTTCGCTGGTCAGAATTTCCACCTGGACCAGCATTTCTGGTGCCTGATGGGCCAGGCGCAGGCAGAGATCCTTCACCGTAATCGGCCACAGGTCATTCATGCAGCCGATGGAGATGGAATCGGACAGGGATGAGTCCATGGCGATATCCTGCCGGGCCCTGGCCCACCCCTTGACGATGGTTTCCGCATGGCGTCGCAGGCGATTACCGGCTACTGTCAGTTGGATGTCGCCGCGCTTGCGGATGAACAGCGCCACATCGAGGGTTGATTCCAGCTGTTTTATGCGCGCGCTGACCGCCGACTGGGTTACGCAGAGTGTTTCTGCCGCTTTGCCGAAATGGCGGAGCCTGGCAACCTCCAGAAAGGTCCTGAGTAGTGAAATATCCATGCGTTACAGTCGGTAAGAAACGGGGATTTCCGGAGCATGACATCTCGGGTTTAGGAATGCAATTGGTCGGCATGCGTGCCGGGGTGAAGGCGGCAATTGTCACAGTTTTATAACGCCGGAAACAAACCGCGGCCGGTCGGGGTCTCTGTTAGGGAGGTCCGGATCAGGATCACCCCATCACCGCCGGCGCTTCTGTAAAGCGGACAGGCTGGCTGGCAGACGTTTTTTCAGCAAGGAGTATGAACATGAGAGGATATTTAGCAGGCATGGCCGTCATTGCACTGAGCATGCTGTTCTGGCTCAATGCGGGCGCCGAGAAACCGGCCCCGGCGGCGGCAAACAAGGCCGTGGCGGCCACCGGTACCCTGTCGGACGGAGCACGCTATGTGAAGCCATCAGACGAGGAGTTACGGCAGCGCCTGACGCCCCTGCAATATCAGGTGACACAGCAGGAGGGTACGGAACGGCCGTTCGATAATCCCTACTGGAATGAGAAGCGTGAAGGTATCTATGTAGACGTGGTGACCGGCGAGCCGCTGTTCTCTTCCCGGGACAAGTACAAGTCGGGAACCGGCTGGCCCAGTTTTACCCGGCCCATCCATCCCGATGCGGTGGTGGAACACACCGACTTCAAGCTGATATTCCCGCGTACCGAGATCCGCAGCCGTTTCGGCGATTCCCACCTGGGGCATGTGTTCAAGGATGGACCCAAGCCGACCGGCCTGAGATATTGCATGAACTCGGCCGCGCTGCGTTTCATCCCGCGGGAAGAGCTGGTTGAAGCCGGTTATGGGGAGTATCTGTCCGAACTCTGAGCGGAACCGGGTTCAGGATACCACCTGCTCCTCTTCAAACCGGTTGCTCTGTAACCGCCATGAACGGATTTCGGAGATCCCCTGGGGTGTGATCGAGGCGATCAGGTAGGAGTAACCGGGGGACATCAGGCGGCGCTCGCTGTCGTCGGGAATATGGCACTGATCCGGCAGGGTGCGCCAGATGCCGATAATCTCCAGCCCCTGCTTTTTTCTGCGCTGGTTGATCTGCTGCTGGTTGAGCAGCTCCAGGCGAAAATTGCCCTCAACCTGGTCGGGGTAGATCACCTCTTCCACCTGATGCACTGAAATATGGCCCTGTGCCTGTTTTCCGAACAAGATGCCACAGGCCTCACGGGGATAGGCGAGGCTGGCCAGCAGCCCCAATTGGTTGCGCAGGTGCACGGAGAAATAAAGATGGGACATACCTTTAAGCATAGGGTATATCAGCGGGGTTCGATCTTAATTTTCCTAACCGATTGATAATATGGTGTTTTTGTTGGCGGATCTGGTCCATTGGGCCGGGTTACTTTTAC
>NPIF01001254.1_pt1 | contig 129836 bp, 123 predicted proteins | sample 8637461 | NCBI WGS metagenome assembly NPIF01 (sample SAMN07420641, study PRJNA396082) | bioreactor metagenome | isolation source: sample BR12 brine-fed electro-methanogenic bioreactor BR | place: Japan: Kochi | collected 2016-12-09 | reverse complement strand
CCGCTTAAGGAATGGTGCGCCCGGAAGGATTCGAACCTCCGACCCCCAAGTTCGTAGCCTGGTGCTCTATCCAGCTGAGCTACGGGCGCATCGAGACCAATCCGCTGGATCACGTACCGGCCGATCATGGTCAGGTCGGTGCCGTGCCAGGCCGGCATCGGCCCGGAGCGGGCGCGCATTATACCCAAGCCCGGGGAAATTGCACGGCGCGAATATCGGACGCGACGATCGGGCATATTTCGCAGACCCGGAGCGGCAGCGGACCGAATCGGCGGGCACTAGGCTATGCGGCCTTGAACCAGAACAGTGAGCCCCCGGGGCCGCGTGAGCGGAGTTATTGCATGAATCTGTTGAAGTCGCTGTACGTGTCGGCCTTCATTACCGCTGCCGTCGCGGGATCGATTGCTTCGATCGCATTCCTGGTGACGTCGCCCGAGGGCTCCGCCGCCTGGATCGGCGCCCTCCTGGCCTGCCTGCCGGCAGCCCTGTTCTTTGCGCGGCTGTTTGTGGTGCCAACGGCGCGGACGAGTCCGAACCTGTGGTGGATGCCCAGCTTCGGCGTCGCCGGCACCGTGCTGGCGTTTTTTCTCGCCGCCGGCCCGCACCCGGCAGCGTGGACGGCCTTCGGCGTCGGCGTGATCGGCAGTCTGCTCTACATCTTCTGGTATTCGCGCTTCGGTAACCGCGACTCGGCCAATGTCCGCAAGGGACAGCGGCTGCCGGCCTTCGAACTCGAGGACGAACAGGGGCTGCCGCTGCCGGCCGCAGGCTTCGAGGGCCGCCCCACCCTGTGGATCTTCTACCGCGGCAACTGGTGCCCGCTGTGCATGGCGCAGATCCGCGAGGTGGCCGACCAGTACCGCGAGCTGGCCGCACGCGGCGCCGAGGTCCTGCTGATCAGTCCCCAGCCGGCGGGGCACAGTCGCGATCTGGCCACCCGCTTCGATGCGCCGATGCGCTTCCTCACCGACCGCGACAACCGCGCGGCGCGCGCACTCGGCATTCTGGCCGAGAACGGGCTGCCCTCCGGACTGCAGGCACTCGGCTATGACAGCGACGTACCGCTGCCGACGGTGCTGATCACCGACGCCGACGGCATCGTGGTCTATTCGGACCTGACCGAGAACTACCGCATCCGCCCCGAGCCCGACGCATTCATCGAAGTCCTCGACGACCTGACCGCACGCTGATCCCCGCCGCCGATTGCCCCGGCGGCAGCGGTCTGCGATCCTGCCGCCACTTTTTCCGGGAGCCCGACCGCCGTGTGAGAACGGTTCGAGTGTATTTCGCGATCTGATCGCCCGCGTTGGCCGACGTCGTCCGTCGATGCCACGCGGGTCCCGATCCCATGCTCGAACAGGACCTCTCATGCACGGCCCCCGCCCCGACGACGCACACCCGATGCCGGGCTTCACACGCGTCTGCTTCATCAGGAACACGATCCGCAATCCGAACATCATCGTCGGCGAATACAGCTACTACGACGATCCGGACGATTCGGCGGACTTCGAACGCAATGTGCGCTACCACTATCCCTTCGTCGGCGACCGCCTGATCATCGGCCGCTTCTGCGCCATCGCCCACGGCGCGACCTTCATCATGAACGGCGCCAATCATCTGATGTCGGGCTTTTCGACCTATCCGTTCCAGATCTTCGGCAACGGCTGGGAACATGCCGCACCACCGCCGCAGGCCTTTCCGAACAAGGGGGACACGACCGTCGGCAACGACGTCTGGATCGGTTACGACAGCATGATCATGCCGGGCGTCACGATCGGTGACGGCGCAATCGTCGCGGCGCGGTCGGTGGTGTCGGCCGACGTGCCGCCGTACGCGATCGTTGCGGGCAATCCGGCACGCGTGCTGCGGCGGCGCTTCGACGACGCCACGGTTGCGGCGCTGCTCGACATCGCGTGGTGGAACTGGCCGGTCGAGCGGATCACGCAGCATCTGCCGCAGATCATGGGCGCGGACCTGGCGGCCCTGCGCGATGCCGCGGCGGCCATCCGCTGGATGCGCAAATCGCCGACACCCCACCGTTGACCGGTGTCATCGACGCATCGCGGCCAGCGGCCTAGCATTCGCCGGAACTCCCCCGATCGAAGGCTGCATTCATGCGCTTCCAGCAACGCCTCGGCCAGCTCGTCGTCCCCGTCCTCCTCGTTGCCGCCGTGGCCGCGGTCGCGTGGCATGTCTATCAGCGCGACGACGGCCTGAAGCTGCCGCCTTCCGTGGCCAGCGGCAACGGCCGGATCGAGGCCACCGAGTACGACATCGCGACGATCTACGCCGGACGCCTGCAGCAGGTGCTCGCCGAGGAAGGCCAGATGGTCGACAAGGACCAGGTCCTCGCCCGGATCGATACCGAAAGCCTGGACGCCGAGCTGCGTGAAGCCAACGCCGGGCTGCGCGAGGCCCGCGACACCCGCGAATACGCCCAGGCGATCGTCTCGGTCCGGGAAAGCGAGCTGCGCTATGCACAGCGCGAGGTCGAGCGCTCGCGCAAGCTGGCCAAGTCCGGGCACATCTCGCAGGAGCAGCTGGACCAGTCCAACACCAATCTGGAAACCGCGACCGCCGCGCTCAAGGCCGCCCGCATCCAGGTCACCCAGGCCGAGTCCGGGATCGAGGCCGCCGAGGCGCGCATCTCGCGCCTGCAGACCCAGATCGACGAAAGCCGGCTGACGGCGCCGATCCGCGGTCGCGTGCTGTACAAGCTGGCCCAGACCGGCGAGGTGCTCGGCGCCGGCGGCAAGGTGATGACGATGCTGGATCTCAGCGACGTCTACATGACCATCTTTCTGCCCACCGAACAGGCGGGCAAGGTTCACATCGGCGGTGAAGCCCGCATCATCCTCGATGCGGTCCCGCAGTACGTGATTCCGGCCAAGGTGTCCTTCGTCGCGCCACGCACGCAGTTCACGCCGAAGGCGGTCGAGACCCGGACCGAGCGCGAGAAGCTGATGTTCCGCGTCAAGGTCCACATCGACCCGCAACTGCTCAAGGACCATATCGAGGCCGTCAAGACCGGCGTCCCCGGCGAAGCCTACATCCTGCTGCCGCCGGCGCAGGAGTGGCCGGACGCGCTCAAGGTGAACCTGCCGGGATGAACACCGCCGCCACGCCCGTCGTCCGGGTGACGGGGGTTGCCCATCGCTACCGCGACATCCCGGCGCTGCGCGACATCGATGTCGACATTCCCGCCGGCGTCATGGTCGGACTGATCGGGCCGGACGGAGTCGGCAAGTCCACGCTGCTCGACCTGATCGCCGGCGCGCGCAAGGTTCAGAGCGGACGCATCGAGGTCTTCGGTGGCGACATCGGCGATCAGCGCTACCGCGACCGCATCGCGCCCCGGATCGCGTACATGCCGCAAGGGCTCGGCAAGAACCTCTACGCCAGCCTGTCGGTATTCGAGAACGTGGACTTCTTCGGCCGGCTGTTCGGCATCGAACGCAGCCAGCGCCATCGTCAGATCGACGAACTGCTCGACGCCACCGCGCTGGCACCCTTCCGCAACCGCTCCGCGGGCAAGCTCTCGGGCGGCATGAAGCAGAAGCTGGGCCTGTGTTGCGCGCTGATCCACGCACCGGATCTGCTGATCCTGGACGAGCCGACCACCGGCATCGACCCGCTGTCGCGGCGCCAGTTCTGGGAGCTGGTCGACCGCATCCGGGGACGCCGCGCGGGCATGAGCGTGATCGTCTCGACCGCCTACATGGAGGAAGCCGAACGCTTCGACTGGCTGGTGCCGATGAACGCCGGCCGCATCCTGGCCACCGGCAGTCCGGAGGCGCTCAAGCAGGACAGCGACAGCGACTCGCTGGAAGCGGCGTTCATCAGCCTGCTGCCTCCCGAGCTGCGCGGCGAACACCATGCCCTGACGATTCCACCGCTGGCGTCGGCGACGCATGACCTCGCAATCTCGGCGCAGGGGCTGACCAAGCGTTTCGGCGACTTCACCGCGGTCGACAGCGTCGATCTCGACATCCGGCGCGGCGAGATCTTCGGCTTCCTCGGCTCCAACGGCTGCGGCAAGACCACGACGATGAAAATGCTGACGGGGCTGCTGCCGATCAGCGCCGGACGGGCGCAGCTGTTCGGTCAGCCGGTCGACGCCGGGTCGATGGCGGTGCGCCGCCGGGTCGGCTACATGTCGCAGGCGTTTTCGCTCTACGCCGAACTCACCGTCCTGCAGAACCTGGAACTGCACGCCCGTCTCTTCCACCTGCCGGAGACGCGCATCCCCGAGCGCATCGACCAGCTGCTCGCGCGCTTCGGGCTCTCCGACTACCGTGACGTCCAGGCCGGGCAGCTGCCGCTCGGCATCCGCCAACGCCTGTCGCTGGCGGTCGCGATCGTGCACGAACCCGAATTGCTGATCCTCGACGAACCGACCTCGGGCGTCGATCCGATTGCGCGCGACGGCTTCTGGGAGCTGCTGATCGAGCTGTCGCGGCAGACGGGCGTGACGATCTTCGTCTCGACCCACTTCATGAACGAGGCGGAACGCTGCGACCGCATTTCGCTGATGCACGCCGGGCACATCCTCGTGACCGACCGGCCGCAGGCGATCCGGGACGCCGCCGGAGGCGTGTCGCTGGAGGACGCCTTCGTCGAACATCTCAAGGCCGTCGCCGGAACGCCCGCGGACGACACCGGCCGGGCCCTGAGCGCCATCGACGGCGATACCGGCACGCCCGACGCCGGTGCGCCCTTCAGCCTGCATCGCCTGCTCGGTTACAGCTTCCGCGAAGCGCTCGAGGTCATCCGCGATCCGATCCGGCTGACCTTCGCCCTGCTCGGCTCCGCGCTGCTGATGCTGGTGCTCGGTTACGGCATCTCGATGGATGTCGAGGATCTGGCGTTCGCCGCGCTGGACCGTGACGGTACCCCGGCCAGCCGCGACTACGTCCAGAACATCGCCAGTTCGCGCTACTTCGTCGAACAGCCGCCGATCGTCGACAGCGTCGAACTCGACCGGCGCATGCGCAGCGGCGAACTGAGCCTCGCGATCGAGATCCCGCCCGGCTTCGGGGCCGATCTCAAACGCGGCCGCAGCCCCGAGGTTGCGATGTGGATCGACGGCTCGATGCCGTTCCGTGCCGAAACCGTGGGCGGCTACCTGCAGGGCCTGCACCTGCAGTATCTGACCGATCTGGCGATCCGCACGCTGGGCGACGTGCCGACGCTGACTCCTGCAAATCTGGAATCCCGCTACCGCTTCAACCAGGACTTTCGCAGCATCTATGCAATGGCGCCGGCGGTCATTCCGCTGCTGCTGATGTTCATTCCCGCGATCCTGACCGCCCTGTCGGTGGTGCGCGAGAAGGAACTCGGGTCTATCGTCAACCTGTACGTGAGTCCGGCCACTCGGGTCGAGTTCCTGATCGGCAAGCAATTGCCGTACATCGCCGTCAGCATGGTCAGCTTCGTCACCCTGCTGCTCGTCACCGTCTACGTGTTCGACGTCCCGATCAAGGGCGATCTGTTCGCGCTGTTCTTCGCCACGCTGATCTACGTGGTGACCTCGACCGGCCTCGGCCTGCTGGTATCCGCCTTCACCAGCACCCAGATCACCGCCCTGGCCGCGGCCGCGATCCTCACCATGCTGGCCACCGTCAGCTTCTCCGGCCTGACCGATCCGGTCAGCTCGCTCGAAGGTCCGGGCCGGATCATCGGCGACAACTGGCCGGCGACGTACTACATCAACATCGTCCGCGGCATCTTCACCAAGGGCCTGGACCTGGGCGATCTGAGCGGCGACTTCCGCCGCCTGCTCCTGTTCCCGCCGGTCCTCACCATCGCCAGCATCCTGCTGCTGCGGAGACAGGGCAAATGATCGGCGCGTCCCTGCGTACCAGCCTGTCGCATATCGTGCTGCTGACGACCAAGGAACTGCGCAGCCTGTGGCACGACAAGGTCCTGCTGGCGCTGATCGTCTGGGTCTTCAGCGGCGGCATCTACAGCGCCGCGACGGCGACGTCACAGGAGCTGCACAATGCACCGATCGCGATCGTCGACAACGATCATTCCCCGCTGTCGCAGCAGATCCGGGACGCGTTCTACGGCCCCTACTTCAAGACTCCGGAGCTGATCGACTTCGATCAGGTCGATCCGGTCCTGTACGCGGGACGCTACACCTTCGTGCTGGTCATCCCCGACGGCTTCGAACGCGACGTGCTGGCCGGCAAGCAGCCGGCGCTGCAGATCAACATCGACGCGACCCGCATGAGCCAGGCCGGCATCGGCGACGGCTACATCCGGAACATCGTGTCCGGCGAGCTCAACCAGTTCGTGAGCGGCCAGCTGCCGGTCAGCGAACTGCCGATCGAACTGGTCACCCGCAACAAGTACAACCCCAACCTCGAAAGCCACTGGTTCGGCAGCATCATGGAGATCATCAGCAACGTGACGATGCTTGCGATCATCCTCACCGGCGCGGCGGTGATCCGCGAGCGCGAGCACGGCACGCTCGAACACCTGCTGGTGATGCCGGTGCGCCCCACCGAGATCGTCACCGCGAAGGTGCTGGCCAGCGGCCTGACGGTCCTGCTGGCCGCGGGGCTGTCGCTGGAACTGATGGTCAAGGGCGTGCTCGCGGTTCCGATCCACGGCTCGGTGCCCTTGTTCCTCGTCGGCGCCGCGCTGCATCTGTTCGCCGCCACCTCGATGGGGATCTTTCTCGGCACCGTGGCCCGCTCGATGCCGCAGATGGGGTTGCTGCTGATCCTGACGATCCTGCCGCTGCAGCTGCTGTCCGGCGGCATCACCCCGCGCGAGAGCATGCCGGACATCGTCCAGACCATCATGCTCGCGGCCCCGACCACCCATTTCGTCAGCCTGGCCCAGTCCATCCTCTACCGGGCTGCGGGCTGGGACACGATCTGGCCCCGCTTCGCGGCGCTGCTGGCGATCGGCAGCGTGTTCTTCTTCGCCGCCGTCGTCCGTTTCCGGCGCTCGGTCGCGTTCGCCTAGGACCGGTTGAAGCCTCGACCGCAGTGGCGTTGTCAGGCCCCAGCGTTAACAGGCCCTAGCGGCCCTAGCGGCCCTAGCGGCCATAGCGGAATTCGAAGCGCGCCGAAGCGATCGCATGCGCATGGATCTGGAATCCGGCCAGCGCGGCGGTCGCCCCCTCCGGCAGGTCCAGCTGCGCCGCGTCCAGCGCGTACACCGTCACGACATAGCGGTGCGGCGGATCGCCGGCGGGCGGACACGGCCCGCCGTATCCCGGCGCGCCGAAGTCCGTCCGCACCTGGTGGGCCGACGCGGGCAAGCCGGCGCCGTCGGGGCTGCCGGCACCGCGCGGCAGCGCCCGCAGATCGGCCGGCAGGTTGACGACGACCCAGTGCCACCAGCCACTGCCGGTGGGGGCGTCCGGGTCGTAGACCGTCAACGCCAGGCTGCGCGTACCGTCCGGAACCCCGCTCCACTGCAGCGCCGGCGACTGATTGCCGCCTTCGCAACCGAACCCCTTGAACACGAAGGTCGACGGCAACGGCTGCGCGGGATCGACGTCGGGGCTCTGCACCTCGAATGCGCCGGCTGCGGCCGGCAGCAGCATGGCCCCGCTCAGCAGCGTTCCGATCAGCAAGCTCGTGTTGCGCATGATGCACTCCGTCGTGAATGGGACGCGGCCAGTGTGCCCGAACACTTTCCGGACGGAGCGCCCGTACCGATCAGATTCGGTCCCGTTCCGGTCAGCCGCGCAGATCGTTCGGCGCAATCCCGTAGTGGCGCCGGAACCGCGCACTGAACTTCGAGGCCGACGCGTAGCCGCAATCCAGCGCAATGATCGCGATCGGGTCACGGCTGCCCTGCACGCGCGCCAGCGCCAGTTCCAGACGCACCGCGTCGAGGATCTGGCGAAAGCCACTGCCGGATTCGCGCAGCCGCCGCCGCAGCGTGGCTTCGCTCAGGTGGAGCCGCCGCGCCGCCTCCGGCGCCGTCCAGGACGCTCCGGGTGCGGTGCGCAGCAGGCGGCGCAGGCGCTCGGCCGTGTCCGCCTCCGGCGGCACGCGCACGCGGAAGCCCTGGCCGTCCACCGCGATCAGCACCTCCGCGAGGCGATGCCGCAACAGCCGCTGTGCATATCCCGCCGAGGCGATGAGTCCGCGCGCGGCATGCTCGAACGCCTCGGCCAGACCCTGCCCGCAGTCCAGGCGCGCGCAGGGGATCACGGCGGCAGCCCCGCACCCCGGACCAGGCATCGCCACGCTGCGCACCAGTTGCCGATCGAAACTCATGCAGGTGGCGCGATACACGCCCTCGTCGGCGCCGGGCACATTGAGCAGATCGACGGTCTGACCGGCGTTGACGAAGACGAAATCGCTGCTGTTGGCGACGACGCGCCCGGCGGCATGCTCGAGAATCTTGGTTCCGGAATCGACCCGGATCAGGCTCGGATCGGCGAAATACACCCGCGAAATGCGCTGCCGGCGCCGCACGCTGATCTCCAGCACGCCACCGACGGGGGCGGCGGCGGGCGCCGCGGATTCGCGGATACGGGGCGCACCTGACATCGTCGCCGCCTCAAGGAAGAAGAGGTCGCCGATGATACTGCAGCCCCCGCGTCCCGCGGCCGCCTTCAGAAATCGTAGCGGTACCCCGCATAGGCGAAGTAGAGCCTGGTCTTGTCGGTGGTGTCGGCGAACTGCTGGTCCGACAGCTCGGCCGCCAGCTCGAATTCCAGCGTCCATCGGCGCCGCGCGTGCCAGACCGCCCGCACTCCGGGCGCATAGATCCACTGGGTCCGGCCGTCGTCGGTACGGCGCCGGTCGACGCGCAGGCGTGGATTCAGATCGAGCTTGCCGACTGCCCGGACCCGATAGTTCAGCGTTCCGGCAAGGCCGCTGTAGCGGGTGGTATCGGTCACCCTGACGCCGAAGATCGCCAGGTCGCTCGTCGCGAACAGATCGGTCCCGATCAGCTGCAGGTTGTAGAACCAGTCCGGGCCGCTGCCGTCGATGGCGTCGATGCCACCCGATGCCGGCATCGACGCGATCTTCGAAGAGGTCACGTCCCCCGAGATCCGGAACCGCGAGTTGATGCCCTGCGACAGGGACACCGTATAGCTCGTGCTGATCGGACTGCGGTCGAGCGCGATCTGCTTGAGTTCGGATTCGCTGTAGGTCTGGCTGAGCTCGCTGATCGACGTCACGGTCTGCCCGATCAAGGCATTGCTCAGGCTCAACAGCGGACTGTGGCGACGGTCGGCGATGACGCTGAACGTCGTGGTCTTGCCGACGGTGCCGCTGCCGATCAGATAGAGGATGTTCGGCTCACTGAAATAGACGTCGTAATCGGCCAGTCCGAACAGCGACACGCCGTCGTTGAAGTAGCGCAGCTCGGTGCCCACCGCGCGCCGGTCGACCATGCCGTCGACCGTCTGGTTGACGCCGTACAGGTGCATGTTCCAGTGCCGGGCCAGCGGGCCGATCTCAAGTCCGCCGCCATAGAACACACGCGTGCTGTCGAAACCGTCCGCCGTCGAATACACCGGCGTGCCGCCGATGACGTTGGCCCGGTAGCGCTCGCCGAGCCGGTAGGCGTAGTACAGCCCGTCGAAGCGGCCCAGCGCGCCGCCGGAGGTGCGGGTCTGCCGCCCGAGCCGCGCGCTGTGATGCTGGTCGCGTGTCGCCAGGTCCACGTAGGCCATCGACGCGCGGAACTCGCTTTCGGCACTGTCGAGGAAATCATGGTCGTAGCTGCCGGTGACGCGGAAACGCAGATCGACGGTGTCGGAACGCCGGCGGGCATTGGCGTCGAGATCGGTACTGAGCAGTGAGCGCGTCGTCTGCGTCGCTTCGTCGTTGACCTGGAACTGATCGTAGCGATAGAACTGATAGACGCTGCCGAACACATCCCACTGCGATTCTGCGGTGCGTGGCCGAGGCCCCTCGATCCGCGCACGCTCCTGCTCCGGCGGCATCAGCAGCGCCGCCAGCCGCTGCCTGACGCGATCCGCGCCAGGCCCCATCGGATACTGCTGCAGATAGGCTTGGTAGGCCGCCTTGGCCTGCGCTTCCTGCCCCGCCTTCTCGCGCACGACGCCGAGCAGCTCGGCCGCGTCCTGCTGCATCGGGGTCACCGGATAGGCGGCGATACGTTCATAGAAGGTCGCCGCGCGCGTCAGCTCTGCCGTCGCGGCCAGCGTCCGGGCCTGTTCGAACAGCTCGGTCAGCCGCTCCAGGGTGATATCGGGCACGCCGCTGCCGGGCGCACCCGCGATGCGGATCTGCGCCAGGTCGACGTGTTCCGCGCCCGCCCGCACCGCGTCGCGCTCGCGGTCGGTGACTTCACCGACCCAGGCACCGGGATAGTCGCCGCCGAGCTGCAGCAACACCGCCTGCGCCGCCTGGGCACTGGCAAAAAAGCCGAGCCGCTGCCGGTAACGCAGGACGTCACGGATCTTCGAACGCACTTCGTACAATCGCAGCGGTTCGCCGGCGTCGCCAGTGATCCGCGCCACCAGCTTCGAGTCGAGCGGGCCCGGCTCGGCGGTCGATGTCAGGTTGACGACGAAGATCCCGCTTCCCGCCGGAACGGCCGGAGGAACAACCGGCGCCTGCGTCGCCCGTGGCGCCGGCAGCGAGACCGTCAGCGTCCGGTCATCCGGACTCGCAGTGACCCTGAGCACTTGCGTCGGCGCGCCAAAGCGCAGGATCACGGACGGGATCGTGCCACTCAGATCGCTGCTGATCTCCTCGATCGCCAGATCGGCCAGCGTCGGCCCACGCAGACTGCTGACGCCGTCGACCGCGCCGAGATCGCCATTGGCGGTCGGCTCGTCGCGCAGGCGCACCTGCAACACGGTGCCGGACGCGTCCATCGCGTGGCTGACGTAGCGCAGCCCGGTGGTCAGGCCGATCACGACATCGATCCGGTCCGCGCTGCGGTAGGCGTCGACCCGCGTCAGCAGCCGATCGTCGATCGGCGCCGCCAGCAGTCGCGTCGCCGCAAACAACAGGCAGAGCGCCAGCAGCCGGATCCCGCCGCGCCACAACGCGCCGATGCCGGACGAACCTGCGTCGATTCCTGGCGTCATCGGATCAGTCCCAGCTCGAATCGGACACGCGATGCTCGCCCGAGCGGCTGCGCCGGATCGTCGTGAACGAGCTGTCGGTGTATTCGTGGCAGGCCCCGCTGCAGTCGCGCAGCTCGCTCGCGGTGTAGTTGATCGGCGGCGAGTTGGTCTTGGTGTGCTCGCCGGCCCGGAAGTCGTTGGCATGGCACGCCGCGCAGTCGGGCGCATACGCCGCGTTCGGCCACGGCACGGTCTGGGCGTTGCTGGTGTGACAGGCATTGCAGCTCAGATTGCGCCGGTGATCGCCGGGGTAGTTCGGCGAGCTGTGACGGAAGCTGATCGGCGTCCAGGCGTTGCTGTTGTGGCAGACGGCGCAGTCCTCGGTCGTGACGAAGTGCCCGGGCGGCTTGCCGGTGGCCGCGCTGCCGTTGTGGCAGCTCTGGCAGTTGCCGGTCACGTTGGCGTGATCGAAGCTCGCCGGCGTCCACGCCACGGTCGAGTGGCAGGCGTTGCAGTCGCTGGTCGTCGCCACGTGCCCCGGCGGCTTGCCGGTGGCGGTGCTGCCGTTGTGGCAGCTTTGGCAGTTGCCGGTGACGCTGCTGTGATCGAACACCGCACCCGACCAGGTATTGGTCGTGTGGCAGCTCTCGCAGTCGTCTCCGGAGGGGATGTGATTCGGCGGCTTGCCGGTCGCAGTGCTGCCGTTGTGGCAGCTCGAACAGGATCCGGTGACCTCGACGTGGTCGACGCGCGTCACCGGCGACCAGGCCACGGTCGAGTGGCAGGCCTCGCAGCGGCTGGAACTGGCGATGTGCTGCGGGTTCTTGCCGGTCGCGGTCGTGCCGTTGTGACAGCTCGCGCAGTCGCCGCTGACGTTGGCGTGATCGAAGTTGGCCGGCGTCCACGCCACGGTCGAATGGCAGGCGGCGCAGTCACTGGTCGTCGCCACGTGCCCCGGCGGCTTGCCGGTGGCGGTGCTGCCGTTGTGGCAGCTCTGGCAGTTGCCGGTAACGTTGCTGTGATCGAAGCGCGCACCGGCCCAGGTATTGGTCGAGTGGCAGCTTTCGCAGTCGTTGCCCGACGGAATGTGCGTCGGCGACTTTCCAGTCGCGGTACTGCCGTTGTGGCAGGTCACGCAGCTGGTGGTCACGCCGCTGTGATCGAAGGTCGCATCCGACCACGTCCGCGTCGTGTGGCAGCTCTCGCAGTCGTTGCCGCTGGGAATGTGACTCGGCGACTTTCCGGTCGCGGTCGTGCCGTTATGACAGCTCGCGCAGGTCCCGGTGACCTCGACATGATCGACCCGCGTGACCGGCGACCACGCCACGGTCGAGTGGCAGGCCTCGCAGCGGCTGGAGCTGGCGATGTGCTGCGGGTTCTTGCCGGTCGCGGTGCGTGCCGTTGTGGCAGCTCGAACAGGTCCCGGTGACCTCGACATGATCGACCCGCGTCACCGGCGACCACGCCACCGGACTGTGGCAGGCCTCGCAGCGGCTGGAGCTGGCGATGTGCTGCGGGTTCTTGCCGGTCGCGGTCGTGCCGTTGTGACAGCTCGCGCAGTCGCCGCTGACGTTGGCGTGATTGAAGTTGGCCGGCGTCCACGCCACGGTGGAGTGGCAGGTTTCGCAGTCGTTGCCGCTGGCGATGTGCCGCGGATGCTTGCCGGTGGCCGTGCTGCCGTTGTGGCAGCTCGCGCAATTGCCGGTGACGTTGCTGTGATCGAAGCGCGCACCGCTCCAGGTCTGCGTGACGTGGCAGCTTTCGCAGTCGTTGCCCGACGGGATGTGCGTCGGCGACTTGCCGGAGGCAACGCTGCCATTGTGGCAGCTCGAACAGGTGCCGGTGACCTCGAGATGGTCAACGCGGCTCGCGGGACGCCAGCGCTGCGTGCCGTGGCAGGCCGCGCACTGGGTCGAGCTTAGGATGTGCCGGGGCGACTTGCCGGTCGCCGTCGCGCCGTTGTGACAGCTCGCGCAGTTGTCGCCGGCATTGGCATGGTCGAATCGCGCTCCCGTCCACAGGCCGGTGCTGTGGCAACTGGCGCAGTCGTTTCCGGACTGGATGTGATGCAACGGCTTGCCGGTGGCGATGCCGCCGTTGTGGCAGTTCTCGCAGTTGCCGACGACGTCCATGTGCTCCATCCGCGGCACGTGCATCCAGGCGTTGTCGCTATGGCAGCTCTCGCAGCGGTCGGAAGTCGGAAAATGCCCGGCGGGCTTGCCCAGGGCGGTGCTGCCGTTGTGGCAGGCCTCGCAGCGCGTCGGGGTGCCGACGAAGATGCCGTTGACATGGCAGCTCTCGCAGGCCACGGTGCGATGCCGCCCGCGCAGTTCGAAGCCGGTCTGATCGTGGTCGAAGTCGCTGCGTACCGCCGCCGACTGGGCATGCGCCGATGCGCCCAGCTGCATCAGGAGCATCACGCAAACGCACAGGATTCGGCCGGCGCCGAAGCGCCTCCCTTGCCCATCGGTTCGATTGTTTCGCATGAGCTACCGAGCCTCCTTGGAAGATGCACCCCGCACCTGACTGCTGATGCGGATGTCGCTGAACGCGCTGGCCTGATGGCAGCGTTCGCAGTTCTGGCCGAAGCCACCCCGATGCGGGTCGTCGTTGGCGTGGCAGGCATAGCAGCCGCTGCCGAGCTCGATCGCGGACATCCGCTCCACCGGCTCGCGATGGCAGGCCTTGCAGTGCAGCTGCGCGTGGCTGCCCTCGAGCGGAAAGTCGGTCTGCCGGTCGTGGTCGAACACCCAGCGGGTCCAGCCGCCGGGGTTGTGGCAGGCGGCGCAATCCGGACCGAGTGCGCCGTCATGCGCGTCGTCGGATTCGTGACAGCTCCGGCATGCCTGCGGCGTCGCCCGGTAGGCCTCGTCCATGTGGCATTCGGCGCAGGATGCGGTCGCATGCATGCCGACCAGCGGGAAGCGGGTCAGATCGTGATCGAAGCGCAGGCTGTCAGGCCACGCCTCCTGCCGGTGACAGGCGTCGCAACGGTCCCCCTGTGCGCCGCGGTGCACGTCGTCCACCCGGTGGCAATCGACACAGGCACGCGCCACCAGCTTTGTTCCCTTGCCGCGTGGCCTGGGCAGCTCACCGCTGTGGCAACTGGTACAGCTGCGACCGCGATGGGCACCGCGCAGCGGGAAGGTGGTGTCGCGATCATGATCGAAACCGCTCGTGGCCCATCCCTGCTCGGAATGGCAGTCGGCGCACTGTCCACCGAAGCGGCCCTGATGGAAATCGCTGCCGCGGTGGCAGTCCACGCAGGCCGTCGGCAGCTCGCGATCGCGTGTGCGCTCGGTGTGGCAGGCGTGACAATCGGCATCGCGATGCCGCCCCTTGAGCGGAAAGTCGGTCTTGGCGTGATCGAAGCGCGCCTTGGTCCAGGCCTTGGTCACATGACAGTCGTCGCAGCGTTGTCCGAACAGTCCGCCGTGGCGATCCTGCAGACCATGGCAGGCCGCGCAGTCGGTCGGCGTGTTCTCGTAGCGGCGGTCGGCGTGGCAGCTGGCGCATGCGACCTCCCCGTGCGCGCCGGTCAACGGAAAGTCGGTGGTGTCGTGGTCGAACTCGCTCTTGCGCCAGGTCTGCGTGCCATGACAGTCCTGACAGGTCTTGCCCATCTGGCCCTCATGCACGTCGTCCTTGCGGTGACAGTCGAAACAGGCGCCGGGCGCGTCCCGCATCGGCTTGCCGTCGGCATGACAGTCCTTGCACGGCAACTTGCCGTGTGCGCCTTCGAGGGCGAAATCGGTATGCGCGTGATCGAACAGGGTCGGCACCAGCCCGACGATGTCGGCGTCGCGTCCCTTGTGCTCGCTGTGGCACTGCGTGCACTCGGTGCCCGCCACCGCCGGCGACAGGCCATGAAAGCCGCGCTTGTCGAGCATGTCGCGGTCGACCTTGTCGTGACAGTCCCGACACAGCTTCTGCTGCGCGGTCTGGCTGAACGAGGTATGGCACTCGGAACAGTCATCTTCGAGATCGGCGTGCGCGCGGGTCAGCTTGCCGGGCATCAGCAGACGCTCCAGCGGCGCCGACCAGGCCGAACCCGTCGCGCACAGCCCCAGCAGCAGCACCGCCATCAGATGCCACACCGGCGTCCGCGGGGGACGTCCGTCAGTACATGTGAACGGCGAGCACATGCACGACTCCGGTGACGATCAACATGAAGTAGAGAGGCAGATGCAGCAGGTGCCAGAGACTGAAGAGCTGGTCGAAGGCGTGGTAGCGATACACCGCGCCGGCCGCGGCCAGACGCTGCCCCAGCAAGGCGAGGGTCGCATCGCGGTCCGCGTGCGGCACATCCGCAAGCCCGCGCAGAATGCGGCGCCCACGGCGGGCGATGCGGTGCCGGCGCCAGCTCGATACCGGCAGACCGAACAGGCTGGCGCCGATTCCGGCATCCCGCGCCGCCAGCGGCTTCTCGAAGGTCTCCACGGCGGCGCCGATCGCATCGAGGTGATGCGCATGCAGATCGAGCTTGCCGCGGGCCTGCAGCCACGCCCCGCGCAACTCGCCGAGTTCCAGATGGCGCCCGTAAAGCCCCTCGTGAATGCGCGAATACAGATAGCGGCCGATCAGTCCGCTCGACGCGACCACGAGCATCGACCACAGCGCGATGTTGCTGTTGGTCGCGCCGGTCCTGAAGTTGCAGTGCAGCAGGATCGCAACCGGCCCGGCGATGCCGAACACCATGTGCATGCGGAACCAGTGACGGACGGCGCCCCAGTTGCGCATCCAGCGCAGATGCTTGCGCAGCGGATACAGTCCCAGCAGCAGCATCAGCGAACCGCCGACGATGCCGAGCATGTAGCCGAGCCCGTCTTCGGCATTGATGTAGTACCGGTCACGATGGCTCCAGCCCCAGTACAGCAGCGCCGCGGCGAAACCGAACGACAGCAGCGACGTCACCCGCGTCACCGCGGGACGGTAGCTCCAGCCCTGGACCTCGACGACATCCCTCATCGCGCATCTCCGCCGGTTCGATCGCCCCTGAAGACATCGAGCAGCGACCTGCGCGTCTGCTCGATGCGGGTGACGACCGTCGCGTGACCGCCGCGGCGCGCCAGATCCAGCGCGGTATCGCCGTCACGGTTGCGAATGTTGGGATCGGCCCGGTGGCGCAGCAGCAGATCGACCACCTCCGGATGCCCGTTCTGGGCCGCCAGCATCAGCGCGGTCTTGTTGTGCGCATCCCGCGCATCGACATCGACGCCGGCGTCGAGCAACCGCTGGACGATGGCGGTGTCACCGCCGCCGGCGGCCAGCACCAGCGCCGGTGGTCCACCGCGACCGTCGAGATCGACGCCAGCGCCGATCAGCAGTTCGACCAGATCGACGCGATGCTGGGCGATCGCCGACGCCAGCATCTCCGCGCCATCCGCCGCGCTGAATTTCGCGCCGGCATCGAGCAGTTGCCGCGTCAGACCGGCGTCGCCATGGCGCACCGCCACCGGCAGCGCCGGCCCCAGAATGCGGGGGTCGACCTCTCCACGGGACAACACCGCGGACGCCAGTCGCGTCATGCCGCCGTCGATCGCGCGCGCCAGCAGCGTCGACTGCTCGCCGACCAGCTCAGGCGCCCGCTGCAGCAGATCGACGGCCATCTCCTCCTGTCCGCCATCGACGGCCAGGGCCAGCGCGTTGCGGCCGTCCGCCGCCCGCACCCGCAGGTCGGCGCCGTTGCGCGCGAGCAGCGCCAGCGTCGCCCGATGGCCGGCGGCGGCGGCGTGCAGGACTGCGGTGCGGCCGTCGCGACTGCGATGCGCGATATCCGCACCGCGTTCGAGCAGCAGACCGACGAGTTCGGTCTCACCGCGCAGCGCCGCCCGTGTCAGTGCGGTATGACCGTCCGGATCGGTGGCATCAACCGTCGCCCCGCGATCAAGCAGTGTCCTGAGCAGGTCGGACTGGCCCCGCCAGGCTGCCGCAACCAACGGCGGCCAGCCGCGGGTCGCCGCATCCGACGCCACCGCCCGATTCGGATCGACGCGCTGGGCCGCGCTCAGAACCCGATCGCGCGCGACCCGGCCGCCTGCGGCCCGAAGCTGTCCGGCAATGGCTTCATCGCCCGCGTCCTGCGCCACCTGCAACGGCACCGCACCGGCACGATTGGCGTGGTTGGGATCGGCGTGATGGCGCAACAGCTCGCCGACCATGTCCCGGTCCCGGCGCCGCACTGCCAGCAGCAGCGGCGTGTTGCCCTGGTCGTCGGCCTGATCGACGGGCGCCTTGCGCGCGAGCAGGCGCCGCGCCACGCCGACGTGACCACCCCGCACCGCCAGCAGCAGCGCCGAGTTGCCATGCGGATCGGTCGGCGCCGGATCGGCGCCGGCCTCCAGCAGGACATCCACCAACTCCACCTCGCCGGCTTCCGCCGCGAGCATCAGCGCCGTCCGCCCCGCATCGTCGCGAGCGGCGTTGACGTCGGCATCACCGCCCCGCACCGCCACCCGGACCGCCGCGACGTCGCCGCGACGGACCAGACTGATCAGGTTCCGGGGTGTCTCCACGCGATCGCCGTCGCCGGCCTCAAGCTGCCGCTGCGCCGGCCGGTAGCCCTGCTCCGCCGCCGCCTGGTACCAACGCCGCGCGGCGCCCGGATCGACCGGTCCGCCGTCGCCGTCGGCATACAGGCGCCCGAGGTTGTACTGGGCGCGGGCATGGCCCTGCTCGGCGGCGCGCTGCAACCAGCGCCGCGCCGCCACCAGATCGCGCTCGATCCAGCGCCCGGTGGCCAGCTGCACCCCGAGCTGATACTGCGCCTCGGCATTGCCGGCCTCCGCCAGAGGCGTCCAGATCGCGAGCGCCCGTTGCGGCTCGCGCTGCACGATCGCCTGCCGGGCCTGTTCCAGCTGCGCGTCGACGTCCGCAGCCATCGCCGTCGCCGGGATCGCCAGCAGCAGCAGCAGCGGTGCGACGCGGCGCCCGCAGGCAGCCAGCGGCTGCCGCGCCGTCCCGTCAGGCCGTGCCATGCTTGGTCTCCACCTCGATCCCGGCCTGCCGCAGAAACGGCGTCGGCAACACCCCGCCGGCGCAGACGATGACGGCGTCGTTACCCAGCGTGCGGGGGCCGTCGTCGGTTTCGAGCTGCACCGCGTCGACCTCGATTGCACGCGGCTGCGAGCGCAGCAGCACCTCGATCCGGCCTTCGGCGCGCAACTGTTCCACACGCATCCGGTTCATTTCCTTGGCGCGGCCGAAGGCGTCGCTGCGATACGACAGCGTCACCTCCGTTTCCGGCTGCTCGGCCACCGCCACCGCGGCCTCGAGCGCTGCGTCGCCGCCGCCGACGACCAGCACCCGCTGGCCGGCGTACTGCGCGGGGTCCACCAGCCGATACACCACCTTCGGCAGCTCTTCGCCGGCAACGCCCAGCTTGCGGGGGGTGCCCCGTCGCCCGATCGCCAGCAGCACGCGCGCAGCCTGGAAGGTCTCACCCGACGTCGTGACGGTGAAGCCGTCCCCATTCGGGACGACCGCCTCGGCGCGGATGCCCTCATCGATCTGCAGCCCCGCGGTGTTGCAGGCGTCGATCCAGAATTGCAGCAGCCGCTCCTTGGTGGTCTCGCGAAAGCTGACCTTGCCGACGATCGGCAGCTGTACCGGCGCGGTCATCACGATCTTGCCGCGCGGGAAGTGCGCGACGGTTCCGCCCAGCGAGTCCTGCTCGATCAGGCGGAAGCGCAGGCCCGATGCCTTCGCGAACAGCGCGGCCGCGATGCCGGCCGGCCCGGCGCCGACGATCAGCACGTCGAGTGCATGCGGGTGCTGCACCAGGGACTTCCTGATCGCCTGCATCGCCTGGACGCCCTGGGTGACGGCGTTGCGGATCAGCCCCATCCCACCCAGTTCGCCTGCAATGTACAGCCCGGGGACGTTGGTCTCGAAATCGGGACTGACGAAGGGGATGTCGACACCGCGCTTTTCGGTCCCGAACACCAGCGTGATCGCGTCGTAGGGACAGGCGGTGCGACAGGCGCCGTGGCCGATGCACTTGGTCGGCGCGATCAGGTGTGCGCGGCCGCCGATGATGCCGAGAATCTCGCCTTCGGGGCAGGCGGACACGCAGGCCCCGCAGCCTCCGCACTTGCCCGGATCGATCACCGGGTGCAGGGACGCGGGTTCGGTCATCCCGGCGCCCACGGCCTTGTCGAGCGCATCAAGGTTGCGCCGGTCGCGACGGCGGGAATGGGCGCGGAACGCCAGCAGCAGCAGCGCCGCCGGAACGCCGTAGATCAGCCAGGCGAGGAGATCCGTATCCATCACGGCAGCGCCCGCGCCACGGACGCCCGGGCACACGCAGGCAATCGGCCCATTACGAGCCTATGGACCGTCGGGGTCGCCACGGCCACGCATCTCCTCCAAGTTGCTCTATCGGCTCCCCCCGATGCCCAAGACCTTAGGAAGCCGGCCGTAAACGCTGTGTCAACGTCAGGTCAGCGCTCGGCATGGACGCCCCGTTCACGGCAAAATGGCGGCCGATACGCGCAGCTTCGCGACCGTTCACACTGCGGGACTGCACGCCGCCCCACAGCTCCCGGACCCCCATGCCGCTGCCCCACGCTCAAACCGCCGCCGCTGGATGGCGCTTCTGGATCGACCGCGGCGGCACCTTCACCGACGTGCTGTCGCTGTCGCCGGACGGCATGCTGCGTGCCGACAAGCTGCTGTCCGAGGATCCGGAGCACTACGACGACGCCGTCATCGCCGGTGTCCGCCGCGTGCTCGGGCTGGCGGCCGAGGCACCGATCCCGGCCTCGCGGATCGAGGAACTGCGGGTCGGCACCACCGTGGCGACCAACGCCCTGCTCGAACGCAAGGGCACCCCGACCGCGCTGCTGGTCACGCGCGGCTTCGGCGATCTGCTGGCGATCGGCGACCAGACCCGGCCCGATCTGTTCGCGCTCGACATCCGCAAGGCCGCGCCGCTGGCAGCCCGGGTCATCGAAATCGACGAGCGCGTCGACGCCGACGGCGCGATCCTGACCCCGCTCGACGAGATCCAGGTCGAACAGGCGCTGGAGACGGCCCGCCAACAGGGCTGCCGCGCACTCGCCATCGCCCTGGTCCACGGCGCCACCGCGCCGGCGCACGAACGCCGCATCGCCGATCTGGCGCGCGCCGCGGGATTCGAGGCGGTGCGCTGCTCGCATGAGGTCTCGCCGCTGCCGGGCCTGCTGGGTCGCGCCGAAACCGCGGTCATCGACGCCTACCTGAGTCCGGTGCTGCATCAATACACGCGGCGCCTGGCCGCCGCACTGCCGGACACGCGCCTGCGCTTCATGCAGTCCAGCGGCGGACTGGTCGGGGTCGACGCCCTCTCCGGACGCAACGCCGTGCTGTCCGGCCCGGCCGGTGGCGTCATCGGTGCAGTGCGCACCGCGGCCGCGCTCGGACGCGACCGCCTGATCGGATTCGACATGGGCGGTACGTCCACCGACGTGTTCCATTTCGCCGGGACGCTCGAACAGCTCGACGAGGGCCGTATCGCCGGCGCACGCCTGCGGGCGCCGATGCTGCAGATCGAGACCGTGGCGGCCGGCGGCGGCTCAATCCTGGGATTCGATGGCGCGCGCCTGCGCGTCGGCCCCGAGTCCGCGGGCGCCGATCCCGGGCCGGCGTGCTATCGCCGGAGCGGACCGCTGGCGATGACGGATGCCAACGTCCAGCTCGGCCGGATCCGGCCGGAGTTCTTTCCGAAAGTGTTCGGCCCCGAAGCCGATCAGCCGCTGGACCCCGCGGCCGTCGGCCAAGCCTTCGCTGCCCGCGCCGACGAGATCGCCGCAGCGGGCGGACGCGCATGGACATCCGAGCAGCTGGCGTGGGGCTATCTGCGCATCGGCGTCGAGAACATGGCCAATGCGATCCGCGGCATCAGCGTCCGTCGCGGCATCGATGTCGGTGGCTACACCCTCTGCGCGTTCGGCGGCGCCGGCGGTCAGCACGCCTGCGCCGTGGCCGACGCGGTCGGCATCCGCAGCGTCCTGCTGCACGACCACGCGGGTCTGCTGTCGGCGCTGGGCATCGGCATCGCCGACCTGAGCCGCCGCGACGAGCGCATGATCGAGCAGGCGCTGGACGGCGCCGACCTGGAGGCGATTGCGACCATCGGCCAGACGCTCGAACACGGCGTGCGCGCCGCCCTGCGCAGCGACGGCGTCGACGGCGACATTCACGTCAGACTGCAGGTGCGCCTGCGCTACGACACCTCCGATACCGCACTGGCGGTCGACCTGACGGACGCCGCGGCGATGCGCGCCGCCTTCGAAGGCGGCCACCGCCAGCTGTTCGGCTTCGCCGATCCGCAGCGGCCGCTGGTACTGCAATCGATCGTCGCCGAGGCACGGGGCGGCGGGCATGCGATACCGCCCGCGCCACCGTCGCCCGCAACCCCGGCACCCGCGCTGCAGCGTGTATCCGTCCACTTCGCCGGTGACGACGACGCCACGCCGCGGTCGCTCGATACGCCGGTGTATCGGCGCGAGCAGCTGTCGGCGGGACAGCAGATCGACGGGCCCGCGCTGCTGCTCGAACCCCACAGCACGGTCGTCGTGGAACCCGGCTGGCGCGCGCGACGCCTCGACGGCGCCCTGCTGCTCGAACGCAGCCGCGCGCTGCCGCGCCATCGCGCGGTGTCGACCGCTTGCGACCCAATGCATCTGGAGATCTTCCACAACCGCTACATGGCGATCGCCGAGCAGATGGGCGATGCGCTGCGCCGTACCGCGCGCTCGGTCAACGTCCGTGAGCGCCTCGACTTCTCCTGCGCCATCTTCGACGCGCGCGGACGCCTGGTCGCCAACGCACCGCATATCCCGGTCCACCTCGGCTCGATGGGCGTCTCGGTACAGGCCCTGCTGCGCGAGCACGGCGCGGAGCTGGCCGAAGGCGATGCCTGGCTGATCAACGACCCGTACCGCGGCGGCACCCACCTGCCGGACCTGACCGTCATCGCACCCCGCTTCGACGCCGACGGACGCCTGCGCCAGCTGGTCGCCGCGCGCGCCCATCACGCCGACGTCGGCGGCATCTCGCCCGGATCGATGCCGGCCGCCAGCCGTTCGATCGCGGAGGAAGGCATCCGCTTCGCCGGACTGCGCATCATGCGGGAGGGCCGCTTCCTCGAACCGGCGCTGCTCGCGGCACTGGGCGCCGGACCCTGGCCGGCGCGGCAGCCGGCCCACAATCTGGCCGACCTCCAGGCCCAGCTCGCCGCGACCCGCAGCGGCATCGCCGAACTCGCCGGCCTCGACGACAGCTTCGGTCGCGACGTCGTCGACGCCTACATGCAACATATCTTCGATCACGCCGAACAGGCGGTGCGCGCCCTGCTGCCGAAGCTGCGCCCGGGTTCCAGACGGCTGCAGATGGACGGCGGCCGCGTCATCGCGGTCACGGTGACGCCGGCGGACGACCGCCTGCGCATCGACTTCACCGGAACCAGCGCCCAGGACCCGGGCAACTTCAACGCGCCCCTGGCGGTGACCCGCGCCGCGACCCTCTACGTGTTGCGACTGCTGCTGGGTACCGACATCCCGCTCAACGACGGCTGCCTGCAACCGGTGGAACTGCACGTTCCCGACGGCAGTCTGCTCAATCCGGTCAAACCGGCCGCCGTCGTCGCCGGCAATGTCGAGACCTCGCAGGCGGTCGTCGACGCACTGCTCGGCGCCTTCGGCGTGCTCGCGGACAGCCAGGGCACGATGAACAATCTGAGCTTCGGCGACGCGGCGCATCAGTACTACGAGACGATCTGCGGCGGCGCCGGTGCCGGTGCCGGCCATGCCGGCGCCAGCGCGGTGCACACGCACATGACCAATTCGCGCATCACCGACGTCGAGATTCTCGAGGCGCGCTTTCCGGTCCGCCTCGAGCGCTTTGCGATTCGCCGCGACAGCGGGGGCGCCGGGCGCTGGCCGGGCGGCGACGGCGTGATCCGGGAGCTGCGCTTCCTGCAGCCGATGCAGGTCGGCATCCTCTCCGGCCACCGCCACACGCCACCGCAAGGGCTCGATGGCGGCGGACCGGGCGCATGCGGCCGCAATATGCTGATCGGCCAGGCCGGCGAACGGATGCTCGACGCCTGCGTCGCACTCGAGGTGGCGCCCGGGGAGCGCATCCGGATCGAAACGCCGGGCGGTGGCGGCTGCGGTCAAGTCGCCGACCGTGATCCGTCTCATACCGGTGCGGGTGACGCCTGACATACACTCGTCCCGGAGACCCGCACTCCCCGCCGCCATGACGGACGCCGACCGCGACGCCCCGAATTCCGCCGACACTGACCCGCGCCAGGACTGGACCCTGATCTGGCGTCTGTTCGACGCGGCCGTCGAGCTGCCGGAGGCGCAGCGACAGGCATGGCTGGAAGCGCAGGCGACGGAGGCGGATGCCCGTGAGCAGGTGCTGTCGCTGCTGCAGGCCCACACCGCCGCCGAACTGCGGGCCCAGTCCCGCCCGTCGCAGCCGGACGCCGACCCATCGACGCCGCTGCTGGCCCCGGGACGGATCGTCGGCGCCTGGCGCATCGTGCGCCTGATCGGCAGCGGCGGCATGGGCGAGGTCTACGAGGTCCAGCGTGACGACGGCACCTATTCCCAGCGTGCCGCCCTGAAGCTGCTGGCCCGCATCCAGGACCGCGACGACACGCGGCGCTTCGAGCGGGAACGCCAGATCCTGGCCGCGCTCGACCATCCCGGCATCGCGCGCCTGCTCGACGGCGGCATCCACGACCAGCGCCCGTACGCGGTCCTCGAATATGTCGAGGGCCGGCCGATCACCGAATGCGGCTGCAAGGGCGATCTGCGGGGCTGCATCGAACTGATGCTCAAGGTCTGCGAGGCGGTGACCGCCGCGCATCACCGCTTTGTCGTCCATCGCGACCTCAAGCCGGGCAACGTGCTGGTCCGCGAGGACGGGCAGGTCAAGCTGCTCGATTTCGGCATCGCCAAGCTGATGGCCGCCGACGGCGGCGGCGCCGACGCCACCCAGGTCGTCGCCCTGTCGCCCGACTACTGCGCGCCGGAACAGCTCGAGAACGGCGTCATCACCACGGCGACCGACGTCTACGCCCTCGGCGTGATGCTGTTCGAACTGCTGACCGGGCAGCGGCCATGGCAAGGCAGCGGCGGCGCGATGACGCGGGCGATCGACCGGCTGATGCATCCCGATGTGACGCCGCCGAGTCGCGTCGTCGACCGTTCGCGCCGGCATGCGCTGCAGGGCGACCTCGACGCGATCGTGCTGAAGGCCTTGCGCCCGCGCGCATCGGAGCGCTACGCGAGCGTCGAGGCGCTCGCCGACGACCTGCGCCGCCATCTCGAGGACCGACCGGTCCGGGCACGCGACGGCACCCGGGCCTACGTCGCCGGGCGCACGCTGCGCCGACACCGCTGGTGGTTCGCGGCCGGCGCGGCGATGTTCGCGAGTCTGGCGCTCGGCCTCGCCGGCACCGCCTGGCAGGCGCACCAGGCCCGGATCGAACGCGACATCGCACGCCAGGAGGCGGACCGCACCGACGCCGTCCGCCAGTATCTGGTCTACCTGTTCCGCACCGCCGGCGAGCTGCGCAGCGGCGAACCGGTCACCGCCAAGGCGGTCCTCGACGAAGCCGCGCTGCGCCTGCAGGACGAGTACGCGACGGCGCCGCAACGCGCCGCGCAGATGATGCAGGCACTCGGCGAGCTGTATTTCCTGATGAACGACTACGAGGGCGGCATTCCGCTGCTCGAAGGCCTGCTGCAACTGCCGGGCACGCCGGCCGAACCCGCCATCCTCGCGCGCGCCCGCTTCGACCTCGGGCAGATGTACTACCGTTCCGGCCGTCCGGACGACGCCGCCCCGCAGCTGGAGCAGGCCCAGGCATTCTGGAACCTGGACCCGCCGCGCTACCGCGCCGAGCTTGCGTCCAGCCTGATCCTCAAGGCCCAGCTGCAGCGGGCGTCCGGCGATCTTGAAGCCGCGATCGCGACCCTCGAACAGGCGCGCTCCGAGGCGGACGCGGTGTTCGGGCCGACCCATCTCGACACCGGCGTCGTCCACAACAATCTGGGCCTGCTGTACTTCCACGCCGGCCGCCTCGACGAAGCCGACCGCGCATTCTCCCGCGCATGGTCGGTCTGGGAGGCGCGCCACAGCACCCGCGGCGGCGACGCGGTCAATACCCTCAACAACTGGGCGGCCGTCGCGAGTCGGCGCGGCGCACTCGACCAGGCCGAGACGCTCTACCGGCAGGCGCTGAAACTGCGGCGCGAGCTGTTCGCGCCGTCGGCGGCACTGGCCGCCCTGCTCAGCAACTACGGCAAGCTCATGTTGCAGAAGGGGGACCCCGACGCGGCCCTGCCCCTGCTGGCCGAAGCCGTCGACCTGGCACGCGAATACGCCGGTCCGCGCAGCCCGCACATGATCGCGGCGATGCTGGGCCTTGCCGACGCGCATACCGCACGCGGCCAGACCGACACGGCCGACGGCGTCCTGACACAGGCCGAGCACCTGGCGCTCGAAGCCACCGGTCCGACCCATCCGCTGGCGGTCATGGTCGGCCTGTCGCGCGCACGCTGGGATGCGGCCAGCGGACGTCCGGAAGCGGCGGCTCTGCGTCTCGACGCGGCCGAGCAGGCCTTCGCCGCGATGGGCCCCGCCGGGCAGGCCTACCGGTCACAGGTCGACAAGATCCGCCGCGAACTCAGGCTCTGACGGCGGGCGCGGCTGCCGTTCAGACCGGCGCGCCGTCCAGCTGCTGATGCAGCCAGGCGCGCGCCCGCAACCAGTCGCGCTGCACCGTGCGCGCCGTCACCCCAAGCGCCTCGGCGGTTTCCGCGTCGGTATACCCGGCGAAGTAGCGGCATTCGACCACCTGCGCCAGGCGCGCGTCGATCTGCGCCAGACGCCCCAGCGCCTCGTCCAGCGCCAGCAGGGTGTCGTCGGTATCGATCGCAGCCTCCGACTCCATCTCCTCGTACGGCAATGGCGTCACCCCCTCGCCGCGGCGCTGCGTGAGCCGGGCACGCACATCGTCGACCAGCACCTGCCGCATCGCCAGCGCCGAGGCCCGCAGGAAATGGGCGCGGTCGTTCCAGGTCGGGGTCCGGCACAGCTTCAGATAGGCCTCGTGGATCAGCGCCGTGGTCTGCAGCGTCTCGTTTCTGGAACTGCCGTAGCGGACACGGCGCGCGAGACGATGCAGGTCCGCGTAGTACAGCGGCACCAGATCGGCCGCCGCTGCGGCATCGGTTCGTTTCGGAAGATCGGGCATGTCGCAATTATGGCGGGTTTCCCGTTTCAGGAAGAGTGAAGCAGCTCGCAGTCGGTCCGGCACGAATCGTCCAGACTCCGCGGCGAGCGATAACCGCAACGGAGAAATGTCATGCGCACCCTGCTCAGTGCAGTAGCTCTTTCGATGATGTCGCTGTCGGCCTGGGCCGGCGGCACCGCCGTACTCAAGTCGGACGCCGACGGTCGTTCACAGACCATGCGTGTCGATTACCTCGGCGACAAACTGCGTTTCGACGTCGACGGCGAAGCGCAGACCCACATGGTCATGCGTGACGGCAAGATGTACGCCGTGACCGGCCAGACCGTGATCGACATGTCCGGGATGGCGCAGATGTTCGGCCAGCAGGCCGCCGCGAATCCCGGTGAAATGGGATCGGACGTCGAGCGTCTGATCGGTCTGCATGCCACGGGCCGTACCGAGACCGTCGCCGGCCTGCGCGGCGAGGTCCATGTGCTCGAGTACGTCGACGCCAAGGGCAAGAAGCGCACCGAGGAGGTCGTGCTGTCGAACAACGCGCGCGCCTGGGAGCTGACGCAGGCGATGGAGCGCATGGCGCGCACGTTCTCGGCCTCCGCCGGCGTCGACAAGCGCCCCGGCGAAACCGAACTCTGGAAACAGCTCAACGGCAAGCGTGCCGGCGTCCTGCGCTACGGCTCGCAGATGACCGTCGTGAGCCTGAGCGGCAAGAACCCGTCGTCGTCGCGATTCGAGTTGCCGTCGGCGCCGCAGACGCTTCCGAACCTCGGCGCCATGGGCGGCGCCAGCGCCCAGGGTGGCGCCGGCTTCGACCTGGGCGCAGTGCTCGGCAAGAAGGCTGACCGCCAGCAGGACCGCGTCGAACAGCGCGCCGACCAGGAGGTCGACGAGGCAACCGACACCGTCGTCGACAAGGCCCTCGACAAGGCGTTCAAGAAACTGTTCGGCAACTAGGGCCTGCCAACGGCCGACGGCGCGATCGCGCCGTACTGCAACCGCAAAGGGCGCGCCCGCCGGGTCGCGCCCTTTTTGGTGCTCACTCGGCCGACCCCGGAACGACGGGCGGAATCAGGGTTCCGCCAGCAAGGCTTCCACATCGCGGGCGATGGCCTGGGCCTGCGCATCGCCGACATGGGTCTCCCCGACGTACAGCGCGCGGATGCGACCCTGCTTGTCGATCAGATAGAACGCCGGCCAGTAGCGGTTGCCGATCGCATTCCAGTACCGGTGCGCGTTGTCCTGCATGACCGGATGATGCAGCCCGTACTCGGCCATCTTGGCTTCGACGTTCTCGCGCCGCTGCTCGAAATCGAACTCGGGCGTGTGGATGCCGATGACCTGCAGGCCACGCGGACCATAGGCCCGCTCCAGCGCATTGAGCCAGGGAAACGAACGGAAACAGTTGAAGCACGCAAAGGTCCAGAAATCGAGCAGGACGACCTTGCCTTCAAGCGCATCCCAGCGCAGCGGCGCCGATCCGATCCAGTCCTCCGCGGCGCCCCCGAAGGCGGGTGCCGGCCGGGCGGCGTCGGCCGGAGACAGAGGCCGAACGGACGCCGCGTGCACGCCAGCAACCTGCAGCGCCGCAGCCATCAGGACCGCCACGACGATGCCCCGCGCCGCACGGCGCGGAACGCCGGTCATCGATCCGAGGGCGGCTTGAGCCGGTCCGCGTAGTACGTCTCCAGCTTGTCCACCTTGGGCAACGCGACCGCCTGGATGTACGGCTGATCCGGATGCAGCGCGGCGTAGTTCTGGTGATAGGCCTCGGCGGCGTAGAACGCCGGCAACGGCTCGACCGCGGTCACGATCGGATCCGCGAAGTAGTGCGCGGCGTCGAGCTTGCGGATATAGGCCTCGGCCACGGTCTTCTGTTCGTCGTCGACGCAGAAGATCACCGACCGGTACTGGCGCCCGCGGTCGTTGCCCTGGCGGTCGAGCTGGGTCGGGTCGTGCGCGACCGAGAAGAACACCTTGAGCAACTGCCCGAAACTGATGCGGCCGGGATCGAAACGCACTTCCACGACTTCGGCGTGATTGGTCCCGCCGGTGCAGACGGTCTCGTAGTCGGCTTTCGCAGCGCTGTCGCCGGCATAACCCGATGTCACTTCGAGCACCCCGTCGAGCGCGGTGAAAACCGCTTCCACGCACCAGAAACAACCGCCTCCGAGAATCGCCCGCTGCGGCGCGCCCCCGTCGGCCACGTCGAGATCGGGCCCGGGAAAGTCCGCGGGCGTCAGACCGTGGTCCTGGCCCCTGCTGCGACTGAACAGATTCATGACCGCCTCCGGCAACAGCATGTTGATCGTTCTCGTGGGTGAACCCGGATCCGCCCGCGCATCCGGCCGCCGTTCCGGCGCCTCTCTTCCACGGATGCACGCTCGCAGCGGCTGGGCCTTCACAGCTTAGCGAATATTTAGCATCCGGTTAGGGATGATTTAGCAACCCGCTCCGAGTGCGCCGCCTAGCATCTGCGGCATCCATTCTGCCCGGCTTCGGGCACCACCGACAGGAGCCACCGATGCAGCACGAACCGACCTCCGCAGCCGCCCGCACGGTCGAACCGACGCGCTACGACACCTATCGCCGCATCCATCGCGCGCTGCGTGCGGCGATGGCCCAGACCCTGGTCGAGCTGGGCCGGGTCGATCCGGACGATGCCGGCACGGTGGACGTCACGCTCGATGCGACCATCGACCTGCTCGAGATGTGCAACGGCCATCTTGAACACGAGAACGACTTCATCCATGCCGCGATGGAGGCCCGGCGACCCGGCTCCGCCCACAAGACCGCGGCCGACCACGACCAGCATCTGCGCAGCATCGAAGCGCTCGGGCGCGACGTGGCGCGCGTGCGCGCCAGCTCCGGCGCATGCCGGGCGCGGTTGCTCGATGCGCTGTATCTGAACCTCAGCAGCTTCGTCGCCGAGAACTTCGAACACATGCTGGTCGAGGAGTCCTACAACAACGCCGTGTTGTGGGACTGCTACTCCGACGCCGAGATCATCGCGATCGAGTCCGCTCTCACCGGTTCGATTCCCGACCACGAAAAGGCGGCCGTGATCCGGCACATGGTGCCGGCCATCGGCCAGCCGGAACGGCTCGAACTGCTCAGCCATCTGCGGCAGGCGATGCCCGCCGAAGCCTTCACCGGCCTGCTGACGGGACTGCTGCCGCAGATCCCGGCCGCCGACCGCGAGCGCCTCGCCGCCGCACTGGCCTGAACCTCCCGACGTCGGAACCGCGGTGCGCCGGTCCCGGCGGCGCGCCGCCGATTGCCCCGACGCTCCGCGACGGCTCAGCCCTGCCCATCCAGCACCAGGCGGCGCGTGACCACCAGCCGGAAGCGCCCGCGGCCGGTCTTCTCGATCCGGATGAACGGGCAGCGCTCGTCGAGCCGGCGCTTGAGCAGGATCAGGCGCGCCTCGAGATTGTCGACAATGTCCGGCAACCGCAATGAACCGTCACGCCGCAGTTCACGATTGCTGAAATCGACGCGCTGGTCCTGTTGATACACGCTCAGCAGCTTCCACAACACGGCGCCGGCGACGCCCTTGATCAGATAATCGTTGTCGATGAAGACACTGTGATCGTGCGTGAAGCACCGCACCGTCACCGGCGCCGAGGGATCTTCACCGGTCGCCGCCGGCTCGGCGCCACCGCGATCGTCGGCGGCATCGTCGTCGGCTTCGGACAGTCCGGGCAGCTTGACCGCCAGCAGGCTGGCGATGACCAGCAGGGCATCCTCGTCGTCGTAACTGAAGCGCTGATCCACCGGCGACTCGACATAGAGCACACCGAGCAAGGCATCGGCCGCAACGATCGGCACCGCCAGCTGGCTGCGCGGCGACGGCAGCCCGGGAAACGGAATCTCGGTCTCCAGCGACTCGACCTGCCCCTGCGCGAGCAGCGCGTCGCGCACGGCACGGCTGTAGGCGTACTCGGCGGTCGCATGCGAAACCCGGATCGGCGTGCGCTGCTCGGCGGCAACACCGATGACGCCCGCGCCCAGCGGAATCTCGGCACCGACGCCGGAGCTGGAAAACCCCCGCGTCGCGACCGTGTACAGCTTGCGGTCGGCGGCATCGGCCAGCAGCACCATCGAGTGGCGGAAATCCATGTGCCGTTCCAGCTCCGCCAGCAACACCTCGAGCAGATGATCGAGGTCGGTGATCGCCACGATCTGCTGGCAGATCGCGCGCAGACCGGGCACCGGGGTCCCGGCGCAGGCCGGCTGGTCGATCACCGGGCCCGGCAGCGCCTCGATCGAGACGACCCGATAGATGTCGGCGCCCCGCAGATGAAAGATGCCGTTCATGCCGGTATGCGAGGCGATGCCCGACAGCTGTGCCTTCATGCGCTCGAACAGCGGTCCGGCGGACTCGGTGCGCTCGTAGTGCAGGCTCATGCGGAAGCGCGCCGCGGTGACCGGATGGATCAGCTGCACGGTGGCCCTGGGGTTGGCGAGGATGTTCTCCCGGGTCTTGTTGAAGAACTGGAACGACAGGGCGACGTGCTCGGCGTCGGCCCGATAGACCTGCGAAACCAGCGTGACGTTGGGAACACCGTCCGGCGAGCAGGTCGCCAGCACGCCGGGGATCCCGCCTTCCAGGCACGGGCGGATGTTATCGAGCCCCAGCTTCACGCCGCGGCCTGCAAACGCTGCCCGGCACCGGGGCCGGGCGTCTGCGAATAGATCTCCTCCGGCCGCATTTCGACCACCATGAAGTCGCCCGCGTCGAAGCTGAACAGGGCGGACACGAAGCGCGGCGTGAAACCGATCGCATCGAGGCGTGTCGCAAAGCGCTCCAGATAGCGGTCCACCGCGGCGTGATCGGCGCGCGTCGGCGCCCTCACCACCGCGCTGCTGGCCTTGATCTGCAGGGTCCGGTGGCTGACGACCTCGGAGAACACCGCCGCGACGGCGGCACCGGCAACGATGTCTCCCAGCACCTGGGCCCCCTGCACCCGGCCAACGCAGATACTCAGGCGTCCGCCGTCGGCATCCAGATCACACCCGCAGGCGCGCGCGAGCGAAGGCTGCAGGCGCGGGTCGCAGGATGCCAGATTCAGAGACAGCCCTCCCAGCATGAAGGAGGCGGTAGCCGCGTCGATAAGCCGATCCATGGTGATATCCAGGGCAGGTGCGGCATCGTAATCCGAGCCGTGCCCGGTATCCAGAGACCGGTTTCGCCGCTACCGGCTCCGCCGCCGCGGACGCGTTGGCGGGGATCACATGTCCCGTTCTGATGCGGGCAGCGCCTGAACGCAGAACCCGACGACGGCGTCGATGACGGCCGGATCCCGCAGGATGCGCCGATGCCCCAGGCCACGGGTCGGGACAAAGCGCGCGGCCGGCAATGCCTGCGCGACGGCGCGACCGTCGGCGACGGGGACGACGCGATCGTCCTCGTCATGCAGCACCAGTGCCGGCACCGCGATGGCGCGGACCGCCCGGCGCGTCGAGCAGGCTGCGAGCGGTCGGCCGAAATGCCCGGACAGGAATGCCTGAAGGCGTGCCAGGGCGGCCGGCGGCAGCCCGATCGCCGCGGCGACGCGGCGGGTTTCGTCGAGCAGGTCGCCGCCCGGCGCGATCAGCGCCAGTGCCCTCGCCCGGCCATCCAGTTCACCGAGATAGACCGACGCCGCGGCAGCACCGATCGAATGCGCGACGACCGCATGCAACGGCCCCAGACGATCCGCGATGCAGGCCAGCGCGCGGGCATAGTGCTGCACGTCGGTGCGTGTCCCGGCCGAACGCCCATGTGCCGGCGCATCCATGGCCACCACCTGAAACCCGTGGCGCAGCAGCGGACCGACGAAACGGGACAGATCCTCGGCCCGCCCCTCCCAGCCGTGAGCCAGCAACACCGGCGGTCGGCCGACCGGGCCCCACTGCCGCCCGCGCAACTGCAGACCGCCGCAGTCCAGGACCAGCTCCCGTGCCGCGCCCGCATCCGGAACCTCGGACTCGACGCCGGACGCGCGGCGGCGCTGCGGCGTGATCATGCGTCGGGCCGTCCACCGCCCGACTGTCCCGGGCATCACCCGCCCGATGACCTGGAAGAAACCGCGGACCGGCCACGGCGCATGCCGCACGGCGCTGGGGACCGACCGACCGCGCGCGGCTCCGGATGCCACAGCCGGTACCGCAGCTGCCCACTCCCGAACAGACTCTTTCATGCCTTGATCTCCTGCCCACCGGACCCGCACCCGGCGATCGTCGTGGATGCGCGATCCGCAGCCGCGACCCGACGCGCTCGTGCATCCATCAGCGCGTGCCACAACGGCGGGATCAGGGCCACGAACACCATCGTGTAGAAACTCAGCGGCAGCCTGGGGCTCTGCGCGTGCACGCGCAGATCGGCCGCCGTGCGGCGGACGTCGGCGTGATGGTCGGCGTGCCGGCTCAGGTTGAACACCAGCAGTCCCGAAACCGGATCGATCGAATCCCAGGCGTGCTCTGGCCCGACCGACTGCCAGCCCGCGACCCGGCGGCGGCGACGCAGGCCGTAGTGCTGGACGTAATTGACCGCCTCGAGCAGATGGACAGCCATCAGACTCTGCAGCACGAAGAACAGCACCGCTGCCGGACCGAGCACGACGGCAATCGCGGCGATCAGGCCGGACTGGATCGCCAGGTAATGCAGCATACGATTACGCGCGCTCCACCACGGCAGCCCTCGCCGCCGCAGCCGCCGCGTCTCGATCCGCCAGGCCGCGGCGGGTCCTGCGACCAGCATGTGTGCAAAGAACTGCGGAAAACTCTGGCCGAGTGGCGCACTGCCGGGATCGTCGGCCGTGGCCACGTGACGATGATGGCCGTAGACGTGCTCGATCCGGAAATGCATGTATCCGACCATCGCCAGCAGACTCAGGCCGAGCGCGCGCATCGCGGACGATCCACGGTGGACCAGCTCATGCGCTGCGGTGATCCCGGCGGTCCCGGTCATGATGCCGACGGCCGACACCCACGCGAACCATTCCGCACCCGACAGACCCTGGCTGGCCTTGCACAACGCCGTCGCCAGAACGGTGGTCTGCATCACCGCGTACAGCACGAAGCTCCATGGCGCGAACAGCCGGCGCTGGAGGCGGACCGACGGCTGCCAATCCGGCCACCACTTGCGCATGCCGGCGTCGGCCAGAGGGACCAGCAACAGATTGAACGCCAGCGGCAGCCACATCCACGCGCCGCCAAGCACCAGGCTCAAGCCCACCATGAGCGGATAGATCAGCGCCGGCATATCTATGCCGCCTGCCTGCGGCCGACGTCGGCGCCAACGCGGCCAATGTACTTGCATTCGATCGCGCGCATCACCGCCTTTTGATGGAACCACCGCCGCGCGCGTTCATGCATGTACGCGATCGATTCCGGATCGCGGGTGTTGTAGTAGATCGCGAAATCCTTCAGCTCCGGTCGCCCGAGCAGATGCAGCGGCGCATGATCGATCGGCACCACCCCGAACTCGACGAAAAAACGCAGCGTCTGGTAGCGCGTCATGCCGACGATGCGGTCGTAGCCCGCGGCGTGCGCCCAGCTCGCCGCGGCGTGCAGCATCAGTCCCAGGAGGATCGTCGAGCGCATCGGTCTGGTGATCACGACGTTATTGACCTCGAGCAGGCGCAGATCGCGCGCGTGACCGCCATCGCCCGGCAGCAGGTCGTGATAGGGACTGCGCGGATCATCCACCTCGGTCAGACGGTAGATCGCGACAATCGCAGCGCGGTATTCGATCACGAAGCAGCGCGATTGCCGCCCCGGCAGGACCCCATCGGTCATGAAGCCGAGGGGTTCGTAGACCTGGGCCAGCAGCGCCTCGTAGCGCTGGCGATCCAGCTGCCCGTCAATCGCGCGCAGGCTGTAGGCCTGGACCTGCCAGGCGTCGGTGCCCGCAACCGGACCGGCGCCGGCTGAAACCGGAACGACCATAGCCGCGCCCTCAGGCCGCCCGCGCGACGTCGCGAAACATCTGGCCGTAATGGTGGAAGGTCAACCGCCGGGCCTGAACCACGTCGTCGAAGTTCTCGCCCCCACCCCAACTGTCGATCGCGCGCCGGGCGTCCTCGAGATGACGCTGGTCGAATCCGGCATGGCTGCGCAGGAAGGTGACCGCCTGCTCCGGAATGCCGTAACGCTGGACCAGCACCTGCGCCATGGAACCGGCGATCTGCGCCCCCATGCCCTCGGTCGCGGAGGCGACCCCGAGAATCGCCGCGGGATTGCCATGGCTCGCGAGGAAGTAGTTCTGCGCGAACAGGCCCGACGCGCCCGGGCCCGGCGGGCGGCGCACACCGCGACTGACGTCGACGCCCATATGACGCAGGTCCTTCAGGCAGAACAGCTCGTGACCGTGCTCCTCGCCCGCCTGCTCGATGAACCAGGCGCGCAGGCCGCGACGATCGTCGTCGCAGCGCGACGCCGCCAGCGCCAGCGTGCGTGAGGTGTGACGGACCAGGTGGTAGGTCTGGATCAGATAGGCCACGTAATGCGCCTGCGTCACGCGACCCTCGGCCAGCATGCGCAGCAGCGGGTTGTCGACGATGTGCCGCGCGTAGTCCTCACGCGTCGCGTCGATCAGTTGTGCGTAGACTCCCATGATGCTCTCCATTGCCATTCGAAACCGACAGGCCGGGGCGGAACCGGCGCTGGAGACATGGTGGCGTGACACAAGCGGAGCCGGACCTGTCCGGTCGGACAGGTGCGCGCGCATGGCGGTCCGGGGCTTACTGTGGGATTTCGCCCTGGGCGTCGTTGTCGGATTTCATGAAAAATGAAGTCAGAAAACTCCCGATCCGCACCGGGCGCGCAGCGATTGCGATCAGCATGAGTCCACCGCAGTGGACACCAGCTGGCCGTCCCGGGGGGCATCAGCCGTCAGGCCACGCGCACACCTGCTGGATGTGGACCGCGAGGTCGTGTTGTTCCGCCCCCTGCCGGGGCGTTCGCACGCGCACACGCGTCCACTGGACGCATACAGCAAGGCCGTGCTCCTCCGGCCCCTGTCGGGGCGTTCGCACGCGCACACGCGTCCACTGGACGCGTGTCAGCAGCGCGTGCTCACCCCCATTCGATGAGGCCTTGGGAGAGGGCGATCGCAACCGCCTGCAGGCGGTTGCTGGCGTTGAGCTTGCGCATCGCGTTCTCGACATGGAACTTGACCGCGCGTTCGCTGACGTTGAGCTGGATCGAGACTTCCCAGTTGGTCTTGCCGAACTTGAGCCAGTTCAGCACCTCGATCTCGCGCGGGGTCAGGGCCGGAACCTGCTTGAGCAGCCCCAGATGCACCTTCGACAGGGATGCATGCAGGTGCGGCAGCAAATAACGGATGACCAGCACATGCCGCTGGTGCGAGGTCAGCTCCTGCCCGGCGCAGGAGAAGAAACTCGCCGAAGCCGACCGCATGAAGCGGGCGCCGAAGGAGAACCCCTGATCCAGTCCGAAGTCATGGGCTGAGTTGTAGAAGGCCTGCTCCGAGGCCTTGCGGTACCGCTTGCGCAGATCCGCCCAGATCAACGGCCGTTCGGCCTGGAACAGCAGTCGCGCCGCGGGGTCGACGCGGATCAGTCCCTGCTCGCGATAATGCGTCAACCACGCGTCGGGGTAGTCGATGCTGATCCGTCGGCTGGTGCCGACGATGGCGTTGCCCGCATCAAGGCGCGCGACGCTGACATGCGTCTTCTCGATCGGTACGAGCTGCGCCGCCATCTTCATCAGCCCGTGGAACTGTTCCTCGGTGCCGACCGACTGGGCATGATCGATGAGATCCAGGACCGCGATCAGGTCCCCTTTCGACAGCAGCCTGCGCAGCTCCGCAGCGGTCACGGCGCGGGCACCCGCATCCGGCCGCTGAGCCTGCGCCCATCGACCCGGACAGTGGTCACGCCGCGTCGCACGCTCCCCCGAGCACGACGCGGATATGGCCCGCCAACAGCTTGAGCCCCCATCGGTTTCAACACACTCAACGGCATCCACGCGAATTGCAGCAGCACCCCCGGGGCGAACGCAAGTGCCATGCCGGGCGCGCCGGGCCTGCGGCCGGCTTCACCCACCCTGCTCCGGGAGACGCTGCGTTGGGTTAATTTTGTTATTGCGACTCATTCTCATTCGCGTTATGTTGGCTGCACCTGATCCCGATGCAGGCACGCGCGCACGGTCGCGCAGCCGCGGGGCATGACTCACACACGATCCGATCGATCAGACTTTCATGGCGCTCTCATCCCGGTACGACTCAAGCCGCATCGCCGCTCCCGTGCGCAGACGGTTGATTGCGGCCCCGCGGGCGATCGCGGGCACGCTGGCGATGGCACTGGCGGCGACCGCGGCCGGCGGAAGTGAGCCGGGAACCGCGCCGGTGTCACCCTACCCCCACTCGATTCCGGTCACCGCCGCCACCGACACGCAAGACACGCCCGACGCCGCCCCTCCGGCGCCGGCGACGCCGCTGGAGACGCTCGTCGTCACCGGCACGCGCACCGAACACCGCATCGGCGACAGTCCCGTCGACGTGCAACTGATCAGCGCCGACGACATCGCCGCCAGCGGGGCACGCGATCTGGCGGAATTGCTCGAACGCGAGGGTGGCATCCACGTCTCCCGCGTCGCCGCACGCGGCACCCGCATCGAGATCCAGGGATTGTCTTCGGAGCACGTCCTGATCCTCGTCGACGGCCGGCGCATGACCGGCCATATCAACGGCGCGATCGATCTGGCGCGCCTGCGCATCGGCAACATCGAGCGCGTCGAAATCGTCAAGGGACCGAACTCCGCGCTCTACGGCGCCGACGCCCTCGGCGGCGTCGTCAACGTCATCACCCGCAAGGGCGGTCGTCGCAAAGGGCCGGCCAGCCGGAGCATGACGGTCCGCGGCGACCTCGATGCCAACGGTGAGGTCCACGGTCACCACGACTGGACCCTCGGCCCGTTCACCGGCAGCAGCAGCGGCGGCTACACGCATATCGAATCCTTCGATCTCGATGCGTCGACCGCTGCCGAGGACGGCCCGGACAGCGATGCCGGGTACGCCGGCACCGAGGCGTACTGGCGCTGGTCCGACGCCGCCGGCCTCGGCCTCAGCGCGGCCTACTCGCTCGACGACAGCCGTCGCCTCGACCCCGGCGGCGGAACCTCGACCGACGCCACCCACAAGCGCATCGAGGAGATCCGGGCGGGACTGGCGCCTCGGTTCGAATGGGGCGCGGCGACCGAACTCAGGCTCGACGCCTATTACCACCGCTACTTCGACCAACTGCTGCAACGCAATGCCGACAGCCGCGACATCGGGCTCGACGAGGAAACCGTGGCCGATCTGTATGTCGCCGGCGGGCAGCTCGATCACCGTGTCGGCCGGCACCTGCTGAGCCTCGGGGCCGAAACCCAGTTCGAGCGCCTCGACGCGGACCGCCTCGACCATGTCGGCGAACGGGATCGCCAGTCGGTCTACCTGCAGGATCAGATCGACGCGGTGGGCGGACGGCTCAGGATCGTGCCCGGTCTGCGCTACGACCGCGACTCGCAGTTCGACGAACAGGTCTCGCCGAAGCTGGCGCTGCGATACGACCTGGGCGAAGACTGGATCCTGCGCGCCGGCTTCGGCAGGGGCTATCGCGCGCCGGACTTCAAGCAATTGCTGCTGCGCTTCGAGAATGCCGGCGTCGGCTATCGCGTCGACGGCAATCCGGAACTGCGACCGGAATACAGCACCGGCTACAACCTCGGCGTGACCTGGTTCGCCAGTCCTCGCGCCAACCTTGCGCTGAGCGCCTATCACCACCGGGTCCGCGACCTGATCGAAATCGTCCAGATCGAGGACGGTCCGCCGATCGTCTTCAGCTATCGCAACGTCGCCTCGGCTCGGCTGACCGGGTTCGACCTGCAGAGCCAGTTCCGGCCGTGGCATCCGCTCGAAATCCGCCTCGGATACGGCTGGCTCGACAGCGAGGACGCCGACACCGGCGAGCCACTGAGCGGACGCGCGGAGCATCGCGGCAATCTCGCCCTGCGCTTCGAGCAACCGGCCTACGCGCTGGCGCTGCGTGGCGTATGGATCGGCGAGCGCCGCTTTGCGCTCGAACTCGATACCGGCGGCGCCCCACTGGGTGCCGGCAGTGCCGACGGCTATGCGCTCTACGACCTGCGCGCCGAATGGAACCGCTGGGCGCCATGGCGTTTCGCGGCGGGCATCGAGAACCTGTTCGATGCCGGCGACTCCCGATACCTCCCGATCCAACCGCGCACCGCCTATCTCGAACTGCAGTGGCGGCTGCCATAACCAGGAGCCCGATCAATGCGCGCCCTCTCCGAGCACGCCCCTTCTTCCCGACTGCGCCTGTATCCCCTGCTTGCGCTCGGCTTGGTCCTTGGCGCCTGTGCCGGCGACATCTCCCCGCCATCCGACGACACCGCTGGCGACGGCTCCGATTCGCCCGGCACCCGCAGCCTGCCGGGACCGGGCGGCGCACAGACCGTCTTCAGCCAGCATCGCGACGGCTACTATCAGGCCGAGGTCGATGCCGCCGGCGAGGCCTGGATCTATCTGGACCTCGACACCCAGACCCAGGTCCAGCCGGACGACCCCGCCGGCAGCGATGCCTGGGATATCGCCCTGCTCGGCCCCCGGATCAAGCTCAACGGGGGCGTCTCCGGTGCACCGCCGACCGGCCACGCCGTCTCGGTCTACGCCGACAAGGTCGATCCCGGCTCAGCCTATCCGTTCGAGGACGTCGTCGCCGCGCCGCCGAATGGCCAGGTCGACTACGTCACCGACGCGGCCGGCGGCCTGTTCGGCCTGGGCGAGCCGGACTATGCGATGACCACGTATCCGGATGCCGACGAAGCGCCAAACCTGATCACCGGCGTCGGCGATCACGGCTGGTATCACGACGACGGCAGTACCGTGAGCGCGCGCGTCAACGCCGGCTACATCCTGCGCACGGTCGAGTGCCGCTACCTCAAGCTGCGCATGACCGGCTACAGCGACGCGACCGGAGCCGCCGGCCATCCCAGCTTCGACCTGTTGGAGATTCCCGGCCCGGCGTGCGAAACGGCGTCCGCCGGCGACGACGGCGTCGCCCCGCTCGGCCGCGCCAGCTTCAGCGCGGACGGAGGCGTCACCCGGATCGAGGTCGACGCCGGCGACGAGGAGCTGTGGGTGCATCTGGATCTCAGCAACGGATTGCAGGTCGCCCCGACCCAGCCGTCCGATGACCCGACCTGGGACGTCGCCCTGAGACGGACCGATATCAAACTCAACGGCGGCGCATCCGGCAGCGCCGGCGTCGAACTGCACGACGGCCTGCGCGACGACTGGGACGGGCGCAGCACCGTTCCCGCAGATGCCGAATGGCATTCCGACACCGCCGGCGCGCTGGCCTTCGTCACCTACCCGCCACGTGAAACCGGCGGCGAGTGCGCCTTCGATGCCGACGGCGACTACGGCTGGTACTACTACTCGGGCTTCTGCGACAAGGGTGACGGCAACCACCATATCTCGCCGCGCGACGTCGTCTATCTGCTGCGCGGACGCGACGCCAATGTCTGGAAGCTTCGGGTCGTCGACTACTACGGCGACGACGGCGCGGCCGCGCAATTCGACATCGAGTATGCGCCGGTCGCCGACTCACCCTGACCGCCCGGCGCCCCTACCGGCGGACAACCGTCACCCCCATGCGAGGATCTTGATCATGACGTCCGAACACGACGAAGTTGCGCGCAATGCGCGCGAACTCTATGCACGCAATCACCAGGGCATCCTGTCGACCCTGTCCCTGGAGGTGCCCGGCTATCCGTTCGGATCCGTGATCACCTTCGCGCCCGACCGCGATGGCCGTCCCGTCGTCCTGATCAGCGACATCGCCGAACACACGCGGAACATCCACGCCGACCCGCGCGTATCGATCACGCTCACCGAGGGTGGCGACGACGTGCAGTCCAGCGGGCGCGTGACACTCGTCGGCGATGCGCGACCGCTGCCGGCGACGGATATCGACGCCGTGGCAGCGCGCTTCTATCGGCGCTTTCCGCATGCCACCGCCTATCACCAGGCCCACGACTTCGCGTTCTACCGGATCGAACCGGTCCGCGTGCGTTACATCGGCGGTTTCGGCCGCATCCACTGGGTCGCAGCGGACGCGTTGTGCCGCACCAATCCCTTCGGCGAGGACGTCGAAGCCGGAATGATCGCGCACATGAATGCCGACCATGTCGATGCGATGCGCGACTACTGCCGGCTGTACGGCATCGACGCCGGCCGCGAGACGCCGAGAATGTCGGCCATCGACGGCGAGGGTTTCGATCTGATGCTGGGCAAACGCCTGCTGCGCATCGACTTCGACCAGCCGGTGACGACCGCAACCGAAGTGCGTCAGGCGATGGTCGCGCTGGTCCGCCGCAGCCGCAGCCCGGCGGAGCAGTCGTGAACATGGCGCAGCCCCGAGCCGGCACCGGAAGATCGCGCCAGACCCGACTGGCGCGCTTCGCTCAAGTCGGGTTCTGGTTCTTCCTGATCAAGGGGCTGCTGTGGATCATCGTGCCGACTCTGACCGTGTGGTGCGGCGTCCAGATCAACTGAACACCGCACCACCGCGGCCCGGCGATTGCCTAGGACGACATTTCCGGCCAACTGAACACGATGCGTTCATGGCCCGACTGGCCGATGTTCACCTTCTGCGTCTTGCTGCGTCCTTCCAGGGTCGCGGTGATCGTGTACGTACCGGCCGGCAGCTTGATCAGCATGATCGGCCCGTTGGCGACCGTATCCAGACGCGTGGTCCCGACCTTGTCGGTGATGCGGACCCCGACGTCCGAGGTATACATGCTGCGGCCATCGCTACCGCGCTCGACGAAGTTCAGCGCCAGCGGATAGCGCGGCGTCGCCGCCTTCATCGCGTCGGCCTCGGTTTCCCCGAAACCGCCGACCCGGAACTCCACCGTTCCCGAGTACTGGGCTGGTGGCAGCTCCTGCGCCGCACACACGGCCAGCGGACCGAGGCCGGCCACGATCGCCGCGGTCAGCGCGATCGCGCGCAAGCCCTTCGCATGCCGTTGACCGGCGCCATCTTCTCGATGCAATTCCTGCAGATTCAGCTCGTGCATGACGATCTCCTATGCAGTCAGGTCTCCCCCCGTCGGTACACGGGGATGCCGCATCAGTCTGCGCGGGGCGCCTGAAGCTCCGCTTAAACGGTCATTCAGCGGGGCTTCAGATCCATGAGCCCCGTCGTGAGCCCCGTCGAAGGAACTTCACCCGCCCCGGCGTTGCCTCACATCCGGACACAACGCCCGCTGATCCGCTGGCGCGCGCAACACCCCCTCGGCGCCCGCATGATCGGAGCCGTGGACATGAACTCTCTACCCGCGCTCAAGGAGACCGATATGAATGCACGCAACACCGCAGCCGCCACTCACATGGTTCCCGGCATCACCTTCCTGCTCGGCAGCCTGACCATCGCGGTTCTCTGCGTCTATGCCGTGACGCTCTGATTCACGACCTGTTTCGATCCAATCGGGCGACGCTCATGCGTCGCCCGATTGCGTTTGCGCGCCCCGCGCCTCGGACCGGAGCCCTCAGAATCCCAGGCGGACCAGCGGCGCCGGGGTCCCTTCGGAGGTGATCCAGATCGCATCGCCGGCGCCGGACCACGCCACCGCCTCGACCTGCGGATAGTCCGGCAACGCAACCGTCTGCGGCATCACCGACAGCGCATCCGCCCAGCTCTGCTCCGGGGCGCGCCGGTAAATGTGCAGCTGGCTCAGCGTGACCACGGCCAGCCGCATTGCATCCGCGTCGAAATCCATCGACGTCGTCCAGTTGATCCGTTCCGGATTCTCCGTATCCGCAGGCGCGCGAGGAACGGCGATCGGGCCCAGCGCCTCGGCGATCACCAGCGGCAACACCGGCACCAGGGGCACGCGATACAGCTGCGGCACCTCGTCACGTTTGGACAAAAGGTAGATCCAGCCCTCGCCCGCATCCACCGCCACACTCTCGACATCGCGCGCGCCGTCCGGGTAGATCAGGCTGATCGTACGCATGATCGGCACGGACACCTCGAACGGCGGCGGGTTTGTGGCGACATCCGGTTCGTCGACGACATACAAGGTGACGAACGGCCGGAACGCGCTGTTGTCGCCGACATCGGCCAGCAGCAGTCGGGGCTGTCCGTCCTCGATGAAGGAACTCATGTCCTCCCAGTCGAGGTTCACCGCCAACGACACCGATACGCTGCCCTGGTAATGCCCCTGCACATCCACCGCGTACGCCGTCGCCGCACCGCCGCTGTCGTTGTGGGTCCACAACAGATCCGGCGCACGCTGCGAGCGCGCCAGACCGGACGACTCGTCGATCAGATCGGTATCGACCGCGTAGGCATCGACCTTCGCCACCACGCCGGCGTCCGCGGCCGACTCCGAACCGTCGCATCCGGCCAGTGCCGCGCCGAGCAGGACCCCCGCCAGTCCCCGCAGCCTTACTTGCATAGCGAGACGTCCGCCGTGGCCACCGCATCGGGCGCGAGCTGCGCCGTATGCAGCCGCTCCTGCAAGGCCAGCAGGCAGCCCGGCGAGTTGGTGATGATGCCGTCGACGCCGATATCGACCAGCGCCTGGATATCGCCTTCGCGATCCGCCGTCCACGGCACCACGAGCTTGCCGGCAGCATGCGCCGCATCGACCATGGCGGCATCCAGGTCTGGCGAGTCATGGGATGGCGCGACGTACTCGTGCCCCATCAGCGTTGCGTACCCGAGCCCCAGCGTCGCGCTGCCAGACGTCAGGTACAAGGTCTTGACCGACGCGTCGAGCCGTTTCACCGCATCGATCGCCGCCGGATTGAAGGACTGCACGATGATCCGGTCCGCGATGCCGCTGGCCTGGATCGCGTCGACCAGTACCTGCGCCGCCTGCGTACCGAACAGGTCGCCGGCCGACAGCTTGATTTCGATCGTGACCGTTGGCGCATAGACGCCCTGAAAGCTGGCAGCGAACGCGAACAGTTCCTGCGCCGTCGGCACCCGTACCCCGGCGCCGCGCAGCGGATGTTCGCGCGCATCGTCCGGCGACGTCGTCGACTGACCCGGCGACCACCAGTAGGCGGCGTCGCACTGCAGGATCTCCGCATAGGTCTTGCTGGCAACGGTGCCACTGCAATCGGTCGTCCGGTCCAGCGTGTCGTCGTGCATCAGCACCGGCACGGAGTCCGCCGTCAGCAGCATGTCGGTCTCGAAGTCGTCGACGCCCAGCCTCGCGGCATTGCGGTACGCCAGCATCGTGTTCTCCGGCGCATACGCGGCGCCACCGCGGTGCGCCGACACGAACGGCACGGCGGTGAACGACGCGCGAGGCGGCGCTGCATCGCCGCCCACGCCGTCCTCGACCCGCACCGAGCTGCCGCAGCCGGTGACGACGACCGTCACCAGCGCCGGCAGCAGTCCCCACCATGGACACCGCCCCCCGGCGCGCCTCCCCTTGCTCCCCTTGTCCATCCGCTTCCCCTTCCTGCCCCCAGGCATCCGAAATCGTTCGAACCGCAGTGCTCAGATCCCGCTGATCCATACCGGCGCCAGATACGCCGCCGACACACCGCTGGCGTCGTCGACGCGCACGAAGTACCAACGCTGCTCGCCGGCGACGACGGGCAGATCGAAGCGTGCCTCGGTCCCGAAACTCGACGCCAGCTCTTCACCGCCGGTCGCGAATACCCGATAGGTACCGACGAAGGGCGTGCCGTCGCGCTCGGTCAGCTGCACGCTGAGTGCGACATCGCCCGCCGCGGCCGGGCACTCCAGGCGCGCACCCATCGGCGCCTGCTGATCGACGCGCAGTTCCGCGCGCAGATGGCGCCCCGGCGACAGCGCATAGGTCCGCCGCGCCAGCCACGCCTCGCGAAACCCGTCCGCGGTCAGTGCCGTTGCGATCGTCACCGTCTTCGGCCGCTCGTCCGAACCGAACTTCAGCTCATGTTCGTCTTCCGCGCCCACCGGAGCCAGATACCAGCCCTTGTCGAGCGCGCGCACGTAGTCGTCGAGATAGCGGTCGCTGCCGTTGCCGTCGTTGTAGAGCTCGATACCGAACATGCGCTCCACCGCATCCGGGACCAGCTCGAAGTCGTTCCAGTTGCAGCCGGTGTCGCCGGCGTCGGCGAACAGGCACTTGTCGGACGGATGATTGAAATGCGCGAGGCCGTCGCCACCCCCGCCAAAGGGCACCGGCGCGGTCAGGCTGCCGCCGAGCCCGACGCTGTCCGGTGCCCGCGTGAACCAGTCCCAGAACGTCTGCATCGTCACCAGATAGCCGAGATCGGTCTTCGCGTTGGAGAAGTTCTTCGAAAAATAGACGTTGATGTGGCCGAAGCGATCCGACGTCCACTCGAAACCGCGAATCGCCAGGAAGCCGTCCGCGCTGTGCGTGGCGGCCTGCTCGGCGGTGCTCTGCCACTTGACCAGCTCGTCGGCGGTCGGCGTCAGACAGGTCAGAAATCCGTCCGGCGTGTTGAAGCAATCCGAGCCCACCGAGATGAACACACCGGCATCGAGGGTGTCGGAATGCTCGCTGCCGGCGGCATAGTCGTAGCCGGCCTCGCGGATCGTCCGGTAGTAACCGCCCGGGGTCGTGTGGATGTCACCGTCCGAGTAGCTGCTGTGCTCGTGCATGGCGCCTTCGTAGTGGCTCAGCGTCTCCGCAGCCGGCCCCTGGTACGGCGCGCATTTGGCGAGCGCCGGTGCCGGCCCCGGCGGTTGTTCCGGCGGCACCTCGCCCGAGCCCCCACATCCGGCCAGCGCCAATGCCAGCAGCCCGGCGCTCAGCCGGAGCCTCTGCGGCATCTCGGGTGTTTGGCTTTCGCACATCGAGTCGCTCTCCCGCGTCGGTGCACGCCGCACGACGGCGTGAGGTGGACGATCGGCGCCATCCGCATCAGGCGTCCGGATACCGAAGGGCGGGCACCTTACGAACGATGCATGACGGATCGATGACGCGTGACCGCGACCGATTCAGGGGTCTGCCGATGGGGCTCGATTTACTAAGGCGATCCACGGCGAACGCTGGGCACAATGTTCCGGCGATCAGTGAACAGCCCGGTGGATTTCTTGAAATTCGGCCGTGCTGACGGTGTCACGGCAACGTCAAGCGATTTTCTTACACTGTTGGCACAGGCCATGCTTTGAGCCAAAGGCCCGCGCCGCTCAACCACCGATCGCCCGGAACCTTCCGCGGCCACGCAACGAGCGCCGCCTCTCTTGCTCTCGAACTGCATGACCCGATGCCGAATCGCCCGCTGATCACGGACGCCCAGAGCGTTCCCAACATTGCCCAGGTCCAGGATGCGTTGCAGCGTCTGGCCCTGCAGCCGTGTCGGATCATCGGCCGTCCCGAATCCGGCGCCACGGCCGCCGGTGCCTGCGAAGTCCTCGTCGACTTCGGCCTCAACTGCGAGCCTCTGGCGTCCCTGTCCGCCAGCGAATGGCTCGATACCTATCGTGATCCGGAAGGCGCCGAACAGCTGATTCAGGCCCTGCGCATCCTCGCGCAGCGCGTGCGCCGCCCCTGGCAGATCGCCACGACGCCGATGCCGATGTAGGCCGGATCCGACGCCGCGGCCGCGTGCCACCTTATGACATGCAACGCCCGGAGACGGACGCCGATGGTGCGCTAGAGGTGCAGACGCACCGTCGGCAGAAGATCCTCGAACGAACGGCCGTTGCAGGCCTCGCCGATGGCATGCATATGCCAGTCGCCTGTTGCCGACCCGCGCGCGAGACGCGTCATCACCTGTCCGGTATGCGCCCCCTGGCAGCCCAGGCAATAGCGCGCGATCTCCCGGTCGGCGACGACGTCGATCAGACGGCAGGCGGCGTTGTCGATGCTGCGGAAATCGTGTCCCGAAAAGCTGTTGATGACGAACACCAGTGACGTCACCGAATCCGGCAGCAGCGACAGATCGATCAGGATCTGCTCGTCATCGCTGCGCCCCTCGCCGGTGAGATTGTCCCCGGTAAGCACGACGCTGCCGCACTGGCTGCGCAGTTGGTCGAACCAGACCGTGTCCACCCAGTTCCGCGCATCGTCGAACAGCAGGCACGACCCGTCGAGATCCACCGGGCCGATCGGCTCCGCAACCGGATCCCAGCCCAGCCCCATGATCACGCGCACCGCCCCCGACTCGGGGTCACGTGCGATCGGCATCGCATCACCCTTGCGCAGCACCAGACTCATCTTGAACTCCCCAACGTTCTTGCATGCTCGAAGGACCGGAGTCTAAACGCTCTGGAGCACCATTCGATCTCCGACCAACTTGCTTGCCCGCCGCCACGGACAGCGCTTAAATGGACGCAATACATAAACCGATATATCGAGCCGGAACAGCTAGCGAGCGTTCCGAACCGGTCAAACGGGAGGGAAACATGCAGACATACCGATCGCTCCATGCGCTCTGGGAGCATGCTGGACGCCGAATCCATACAGCAGCCAGTGCCCCGCCGAACCCGCGACGACGACACGCAAGGCAGGTTTCGAGGCAAGCCGCCGGCGCGCTGCTGGCCGCCTGCCTGGCGGCCACACTCCCCGCTTATGCCGAGTCCGCCGCACACTCTGCCGGTAAAGCCGTGGGGGAGTTCGGAACCGGCGTCGGAGAGGCGGTCGGCCAGGGGATGGCGGAAAGTCTGAGCCGCCTGCAGCCGCGATGGGTCACCATCGACCCGAAATCCAAGGCGGCATGCTTGGAAGAATCCGGCGGCGTCGTCAATCCCGTCTTCGTCAGATGTCGGAACGGACGACAGGAGTTGATCCGCCTGGACGCCAACGGTCAGAAGATCGTCATCAGCGAGCGTCCGATTCCGACGCATTGAGCGCCTGATATCGACAGTCAAGTCGCTGCACAGTGGCGACGCATGCACCGGAGATCGACACATGGAAGGTCGCATCTACGCCATCAACCCGCAAGAACGCATCGTCGCCATCGAAACCGAACTGCACGGCTTCACCATCGTCGAGTTGCAGGGACCGTTCGATGTGAAGGTCGGCGACGAGGTCCAGTGGGACAGCGATCTCGAGCTGGGCCTGCAGCCCTTCGTCAATCTCGGCACCCGCAAGTCCATGGACGTGCTGATTCGCAGCCACATGGTCAGCCGCAGCAGTGTCCGTCTGTTCATGGGCATGTTGCCGTAGACATCCTCGACGCGCGCGTACACTGCAGGCCGCCACGCCATTGGTTCCGGAGAAGATCCGTGCGCACGCTCGTCATCCACTTTTCGCACAGCGGCAACAACCGTCTGCTTGCCTCGGTGCTGGCACGCCGCCTCGGCTGCGACAGTCTCGCCGTCACCGAGCCGAAGCGGCGCACGCTGCTGACGATCTTCCTCGACATGGCGTTCGGACGCAGGCCCCGTATCGCGCCGCTGGACATCGACTGGACGGCATTCGACTGCGTGATCTGCGTGGCACCGCTGTGGGCCGCGCACGTCGCCCACCCGATGCAGACCCTGCTGCGCCAGGCGGCACCGAGCCTGCGCCGATATGCGTTCATCACCCTCTGTGGCTACCACCGTCCCGACCAGCGTGCCGCAATCGAGGCGCAACTGCAGGCACTGACCGGCCAGCCCGCGATCGCGGTCGAGGAACTGCCGGTCTGCGAGCTGATGCCGGCGTCGCAACGCGACGACGTCAGGGCAGTGTCGCGCCATCGCGCGACACTGCCTGAGCTGGCGCACTTCGAGCGCGCGATCGAGGGCTTTCTGAAGCAAGTGCTGCAAACCGCGCCGCCCGAACCCAGACCGAACCCCACCCTCTAGCCTCTAGCTCTGGCTCTGGCTCTGGCTCTGGCTGCGACGGAACCGCCAACCGGCCCAGCGCAACGCTTCCCCTGGGCCACACAAATGGATTGGGGTCAGACACGCCGACCAGGCGGGCAGTGGTCGATACTCACCGTCCGGGCGCGGCAACTACACTGCCTGCTGCCGGTGCAGGAACCCGTCGCTCTCGAGCGCGCCTGCCTTGTAACGCCGCACCATCGCCATGAGCACCGTGTCGATCGGTGGATGGCTCAGCCCATGCAACTCGGCGAAGCGGTCGGCCGCTTCGCCATCGGGTCGATACGCCTGGATGAAATGCAGCGACTCCGGCTCCGAACGCATCAGCCTGGCGACGCCCGGAACCCTCAGGATCGCGCTCATCACACCGATCGGAAGATGTCGCTTCGGCGCTGTGACCCCAAGCGCCCGGGCCAGCGCTGCGAGCATCGGCTGAAGATTCGGCGTCGCCGCATCCCGCAACAGCAGCCGGCCCGGAACGTCGTCGACCGTCGCGGCGAGTCCCAGCACCGCCGCCAGGTGATCCACCGCCACCAGAGGCAGCCAGTGCTGAGGGCTCCCCGGCACCATGCTCAGGCGGCCTGAAGCCAGATTGTCGATCAGGTTCCACAACGGCTGCGCCGGATCGAGTTCCCCGGTGATGCTGTGCCCGGCCACCGTCGCCGGCAACACCTCGACATACTCCACGCCCGAGGCCCGCGCCCATGCACGGACCCGCAATGCTCCCTCCAGCTTGCTCGCCTCATAGGCGCCGGCATGGCGATAGGCGCGTCGCCAGTCACAACGTTCCACGTCGTCGGGATCGAGTCCCAGACGCTGCAGATGTGCGCGATTGTCCAGCATGAACCCACTGACATAGACCAGTCGGGCACCCTGCCTCGCGGCCAGTTCAAGCACCGCCCGACTCCCTTCGACGTTGGTTTTCCTGGCCGCATCCGGGTCAAGCCGCCAACCGAAGCGCGCGCCCAGATGCACGATCGATCGCAGCCGCGGCAACGGACTGCGCAAATCGAGGTCGGGGCGATCCAGATCACCGGCCACCATCGTCAGACGCTCTGCCGACCCTCCGAGACGATCGACCGCCTGCCTCAGAATCGGAAAGCGTTGCGGGGAGCGCATCAGCACCATTACCTCGTGGCCCTGTGCCGTCAGCCCCGCACATAGATGGCGGCCGATGAATCCCGTCGCTCCGGTGATCAGAATGCTCATTTGACACCTTTCCCTGCTCTGGCTTGCGAAGGCACCCAGCCTAAGGTGTAGAGTTCACTCTAAGGTCAAGTCCGCTATCGGAATCCACCATGCAGATCGCAGAACTCGAACAGCGCACCGGCATCAGCCGGCACACCCTGCGCTACTACGAAAAGGAGGGCCTGCTGCTCGAGGTCAGCCGCGGAATCAACAACTATCGCGACTACTCCGAACTGGCCGTGCAACGTATCCGCATGGTTCGCGATCTCAAGGCGCTCGGCTTCTCGCTGCAGGAAATCCGTGAAATCGTCGACGCCATCCGTGATAACCGGATCGACTGCGGCCACGGTGCCGAGTTGATGGCCGAGAAGCGCGCCGTCATACAGGACAAGATTCGTGAGCTGCAGACCATGAGTCGTCTCCTGCTGCGGGAGCAGAAGCGTCTTGAAGCCAGTGCCGCAGAGCAGGCACGCAAGACGACGGCCAGATCAATCACGGCACGAACCCCGCGTCCGGCGAGCTCGCCCCGCGTGAGCCGAACCTGACCAACCGTATCGAGAAACGCGCCGTCCCCGCTGCCCCGCAAAAGCAAAGGGCCTGCTGCGCGCAGGCCCTTGCATCACGACGGCATTGCGGATGCCTGGCATCCGGCTGCGACGGGCTCAGGGGGCGAACTGACGCGTGAACTGCGCGGTGAAGTCGCCGAGACGATCGGCCGGAAGATCGTTGATGCCGGCCGCGGCCGCACGCCCGCCGCCGGTGGGGAACTGCCGGCACAGCTCGTCGGCCCCCTTCTTGCGGTTCAGCGGCGCCCGCACGCTGACGAGGTATCCGCCGTTGCGCTTCTCGGTCAGCACCGCGTGCGCGCGGTCCGGGTAGAGGTTGACCAGATCGTTGCTCCAGACGCCGCTGACGCGGCGCGCCCAGGCGGCGTCCGGCAGGACGAACAGCACCGCATGCTCGACCGAGCCGGCAATCGGCTTCGCCGACTGCGCCTGCGCCATGTCGGTCTGGTAGCCATCCGCGAGTTTCTCGAAATGCTCGCGGCCGTCGTGGATGAAGGCGAACGGGCTCTCATGGCGGCTGACGAGACCGAACAGCGTCTCGGGCGCGAAGTGCAGATCCTCGACGCGCTCGCCGTAACCGTTGTAGTTCATGTACGTACCCAGCGCCTCGAGCTGGCCGCGCTGTGCCTCGCTCAGCCCCAGCGGACGCGCGATGGCATCGGCACTCTGCTTGAGGTTGTCGCCGTAGGCACCGACGACCGCCCATTCCGCGTAGCGGTTCTTCAGATGCCCGTTGACCAGCAGCGAGGTGCAGACGTCCGGCGCCTCGTTGATATGGACCTCGAGCCGATCGCTCTGCGGAATCTCGCCCGCATAGTGATGATCGAAATAGCGGACGCGGGCACCGGCGTCGAGCACGCGCTGCAATCCCGCGCGGTTCTTGTCGAGCGAGATGTCCAGCACCGTGAGCTCGTCGCCGGCTCCGGCCTCGAGCGTCTCCAGCAGCGCGATGTCGCGCTTGACGCCGGTGACCAGACGGGCCTCACGCGGCTGCGCCAGATGCAGCTGCGTCAGCGCGCAGATGCCGTCGGCATCGCCGTTGAAGACGTCGATGAACGCCATGCTCAGCCCCCGGTGGAGCGGTAGTAGTCCATCAGGATCTGCGCGACTTCCGGCCGCGAGAACTCCGGCGGCGGTGCGATGCCCTGGCCGAGCATCTCGCGCACCTTGGTGCCCGACAGCGCGATGAAGTCTTCCTTGCTGTGGTCCGGCGCCTCGCGCATCATCACGACGCGACCGAGCTTCTTCGAGAACGCGGTGTTGTCGGCCCGGAATATCTCGATCTTCAGCGCACCCTCCGGCACCTGCTCGTCGAAAATGGTCTGCGCGTCGAACGGGCCGTAGTAGTCGCCGACACCGGCATGGTCACGGCCCACGATCAGATGGGTCGCGCCCATGTTCTGGCGGAATACCGCGTGCAGCACCGCCTCGCGCGGGCCGGCGTAGAGCATGTCGAAGCCATAGCCGGTGATCATCACCGTGTTCGGTTCGAAGTAGACCTCGACCATCTTGCGGATGCAGGCATCGCGCACGTCGGCCGGGATGTCGCCCTTCTTCAGCTTGCCCAGCAGCATGTGGATGACGATGCCGTCTGCGCCGAGCCGCTCCTTGGCCATGCGGCACAGTTCCTCGTGCGCGCGGTGCATGGGGTTGCGGGTCTGGAACGCGACGACGGTCTTCCAGCCACGCTCGACGATCTCGTTGCGGATTTCGACGGCGGTGCGGAAGGTGTCCGGGAACTCGCTCTGGAAGTAGCTGAAGTTCAGCACCTGGATCGGGCCCGACAGCAGCGTATTGCCAAGACCGGTGAAGGTGGCGACGCCGGGGTGCTCCGGATCGAGCGTGCCGAAGATCTTCTCGGCCATGAAGCGGATCTGCTCGTCGCTGACCGTTTCGACCGCCTCGACATCCATCACCGCCAGGACCGGATTGCCTTCGACGTTGGGGTCGCGCAGCGCGATGCGGCTGCCGGCGGCGATGCCGCTTTCCCGGGTCAGGTTGATGACCGGAACCGGCCAGAACAGCCCGTCGGTGGTGTGCAGCTTCTCGGCCACGCTCAGCGCGTCGGCCAGGTTCATGTAACCGTCCAGGGGATTGAAGTATCCGGCGCCGAGCATCACCGCGTTGGCGGCCGCGGCGGAATTCACCAGCAGCGACGGCAGGCTCTGCGCCTCGTGCAACAGCGCCTCGTGCTTGGTGGTGTCATAGACGAACCGGGGGTTGAGCGTTTCCGAACCGTGCGGAGCGATCATCGTGGATATCCCTTGTGCAAGTGGTGAGGCCGGACTCAGGCCGGCAGGATCTGGCGGGTCTGCAGCAGCTCGATCAGCGCCTGGACTTCCTCTTCCAGGGTCATCTGATGGCTGGGCAGGACCAGCTCGGGCTGGCTCGGCGCCTCGTAGGGATCGTCGATCCCGGTGAAGTTCTTGATCTCGCCCGCGCGCGCCTTCTTGTACAGCCCCTTGGGGTCGCGCTTCTCGGCCTCCTCCAGCGGCACGTCCACATAGACCTCGACGAAGTCCATGCCGTCGGTCTCGTGCAGCTCGCGGACCTTGTCGCGATCGGCGCGGTACGGCGAGACGAAGCTCGACAGCACGATCACGCCGGCGTCGACGAACAGCTTCGCGACTTCACCGATGCGGCGGATGTTCTCGGCGCGGTCCTCGGCCGAAAAGCCCAGGTTCTTGTTGATGCCCATGCGCACGTTGTCGCCGTCGAGGCGGTACACCAGCCGGCCCTGCGCGTGCAGTGCCTTCTCCAGCGCCACCGCCACCGTGCTCTTGCCGGAGCCCGACAGCCCGGTGAACCAGATCGTCGCGCCGCGCTGGCCCAGCAGCGCCGCCCGGTCGTCACGCGTCACGTCGCCCTCATGCCAGTGGACGTTGGTGGCTTTTTGTTCGGTCAAGGAACGGTCCTCGTCGTTGAAGGAATCAGGGCGCACAGTCTAGGGACCGGAAACGCATAAATAAAACAGATATTCTGAATACCATTCATGTATAAAACTCATACCTTGCAGGGGCACGGGATGAACCTCAACCATCTGGCGATCTTCCATGCGGTTGCGACCTGCAACAGCGTCAGCAGCGGCGCCCAGCGCCTGCACATCAGCCAGTCCGCCGCATCCAAGCAGTTGATCGAGTTCGAGCAGTCGCTGGGGCTGCGCCTGTTCGACCGCCTGCCGAGGGGAGTGCGCCTGACCGAGGCGGGACAACTGCTGCTGGGCCACGCCAACCGCCTGTTCGCGATCGAGGCACAGGCCGAGCACGCGCTGATCGACCTGCGCGACCACGCACGGGGACAGCTGCGGATCGGCGCCAGCCGGACCACCGGCAGCTACCTGTTGCCCGAGCACCTCGCAGCCTTCCACCAGCGTCATCCGGGCATGGAGATCCAGCTGCAGGTCGCCAACACGCGCGCCGTCGAAAGCGGCCTGCTCGCTGGCGAGATCGACATCGGCTTCACCGAGGGTATCGTCGCCAACGAGCAGCTCGAATACACCGAATTCGCCAGGGACGAACTGGTGCTGGTCGCCGCGCCGGATCACCCGGCCGTGGACTGCGCGCCGCTGGCGCCGGGCGATCTGACCCGCTGGTCACTGCTGATGCACGAGGAGGGTTCGGGCACCCGCGCGGTCACCGAGCTGGCACTGGCCCGCAGGAAGCTGCACATCAAGCCGGCGATGCGGCTGGCGAGCGGTTCGGCGATCAAGCTGACGGTCGCCGCGGGCGGCGGCCTGGCCTTCCTGTCCTCGCTCGCGGTGCGCACCGAGGTGCTGGCCGGGCGTCTGGTGGTTCTGCCGGTCAAGAAAATGCGGATCGAGCGGACGCTCTACCGCGTGTGCCTGCGCAATGTATCGCCGGGCCCGTCCCTGCAGGCCTTCCTGGAAACGCTGGGCACCGCGCGAGAACAGCGCCATAAAACCGCGGAATAGCGCTCCGTCATCGCATGACCTCCGACAACGGAGAAGGGCCCTCCGAGCGTACGGAAGGCCCTTCTCCATCGACGCACCGCAGATCCCGCGATGCAAAAAACCCGGCATCCGGACTATAGCGGGAACACCGCCTGCAGCCAGATCAGATCGCCCTGGGGCGCGTTCTCGACGTCGACTTCCCGATGCACCTTCAGCATCACCGCCACCGCCTGCGAGAACCAATACGTTGCCTGCGGCCCGACAATGACCTTCTTCAGGCGGAACCCATCGCCGACCGTCTGGCCGTTCTGCTCATCGTCCTCGATCTGTTCTTGATACAGACCGCTGAGGCCGAAATGCCAATTTGGCGCTGCGGAGGGCCTGTAGTTCACCCCCCAGGTCAGACCCACCGTGTCTCCGGAAGCGTATTTGGTGTCATTGTTTTTGGTATTGAACGAAATGTTGGAATTCAGATCCAGCATCCAGTTCGGAGTCGGCATCCAGGTGAACGACAGCTCATGCGACAGCGTGTAGTAGTTCAGCGTGTTGTTCGCCAACGATTCCGGCTCATAGTCACCGGCCGGCATCAAGAAGTGCATGCCGTAGAGGTAGTGCAGCGTGCCGACCGAACCGGACAGCACCACGGGCTGCACACTGACCTCAAACAGGCCGGTCGACTGGTCGCTGATGCCACCGGCCTCGATGTCGGCGTGAATGAATTCCTGGGTGAAGCCGCTGATGAACTTCATGCCCCAGGGCAAATCAACATCCCACGCCCGCCGAACCATCACGCCTTCGACCCACAGGTTCGCCTTGAAGCCAGGGATCGCCGAGTCACCGTTGCTGTCGTTGAAGCGATCCGCCGAATAGTTCAGCAGATATCCGTACATCACGGTCGCGCCCTTTGGCGGCGAAATCGCCCCACCGAGCGTCGTCGCATCGACCGCGTAGTTGCCGAAGGCACCGCCCTCGACCGCACCGGCCACTGGCGAGGTCAGCAGGCCGGCGGCGACCACCAACCCGCTCAACACGCTCAACATGCGCCCCACAAAAAAGCCGCGCTCGCGCGGCCCGCGTCTCAGATTCTGCACTTGGCAACTCCTCTTATGATTTTCTTCCGCTCGCCACCTCGCCACGCTGAACGTGCAGGTGACGCCTTTCAGGCACACACCGCGCAAGCGGTGTACACGAATCCGCGTCAGTCCAACGCCCCAACTTCCGCGCAACCTGATGTTGGTCATACCGGCACCGACACCGGCCCTACCTTAAGTACAGGTTTGCGATACATACGATGAGTCGTTGCATCCCCTCCTGCTCACTCAATCCGAAGGACCGCCACCAACACCGTAGACAGAACGGCAGGACGGCAGGACGGCAGGAATGACGAGGCGAGCCTTTCCGAGGTTCGGACGTGGAGGGCGAACCGTCGCCTTCCTCCGAACATCAGCAACGCCTTGTCTGAACCCGAGGCTGAGAACATCAGGTGCGGACAACAGCGGGAAGCGCCTCCATCCCTCCGGGCCTATGCGCCGTCACGTCACACGCTTCGGATGACAAGAGGAACCGATGGCCATCCGGCGCAGACAGCAGAAATCCCTGTTGACCAGCTCCGCAAGCGCGCGGGCGCAGACGCCTCGATCCGGGTCTACAGCGGGAACACGCACTGCAGCCACAGCAGATCGCCCTGTGGCGCGTTCTCGACGTCGAACTCGTGATGCCACTTGAACATCATCGCCACCGCCGGCGAGAACCAGTAGGTCAGCTGCGGCCCGGCGTTGACCTTCTTCAGGCGGAAGCCGTCGCCAACCGTCTGGCCGTTCTGCTTGTCGTCCTCGATCTGCTGCTGGTACAGGCCGCTGACGCCGAGCTGCCACTTCGGCGATGCCGTCGGCCGGTAGTTCGCGGCCCAGGTGAACCCCACGGTGTCACCGGAGGCGTAGTCGGTATCGTTGTTCCTGGTGTTGAACGAGATATTGGACGACAGGTCCAGCATCCAGTTCGCGTTCGGCGTCCAGGTGAGCGAGAGTTCCTGCGCAAAGGTGTAGTAGTTCAGCGTGCTGTTCGCCAGCGAGTCCGGCTCGAAATCGCCCGACGGCATCAGGAAGTGCGTACCGATCACGTAATGCAACGTGTCCGTCGATCCCGACAGCACCACCGGCTGCACGCTGATCTCGAACAGACCGGTCGACTGGTCACTGACGCCGCCGGCCTCGATATCCGCGTGCACGAATTCCTGGGTGAAGCCGCTGGAGAAGCTCAGCCCCCACGGCAGATCCACGTCCCAGGTCCGACGGACCATCAGGGCCTCGACCCACAGATTGGCCTTGAAGCCCGGAATCGCCGATTGACCATCACTGTCGGTGAAACGGTCCGCCGAGTAGTTCAGCAGGTATCCGTAGAACATCGTCGAGCCCTTGGGCGGAACGAAGCCGGAAGCGACCGTCTGCGCGCCGACACCGAAATTGCCGAAGGCCCCGCCCTCGACCGCGCTGGCCACCGGCGAGGCGGCCAGCCCCGCCGCCACCGCCAGTCCGCCCACCATCCGCGACAGACGACCCGCGTATGAGCCGCGCACGCGCGGCCGGTTGCTCGAAATCTGCACTTGGCACTCCTCTTATCGTTCTGTGTTGCGCCTTCGCCCGCCGGAACCATCTGGCGGCTGACGCATTTTTCAGTCGGCGCCGCTCCAGGTACGGCGCACCCCAACCGCAGGCACCGGAAGACCCGGTCCCGCGCATCACGATAGTAGGCATACCCCCACCCGCACCGCCCCTACCCAAAGTGCGGGTTTGTACTCCGCACTTTCAGGGGGCACTCCCCCTCAATGCGCCCGTCGCGCGAATGGAGCGGAACCGATCCGGGCAGCCGCCGATCCGGTCAGGACGACGCCTCAGGCCGCCACGGCCTTCGGCTCCAGACTCTGCCCGCCCGGCAGGCTCAGGCGCAGCACGCGCCAGGTGGTCGTCCCGAACTGCCGTGCGAACGACCCGGTGTTGTACGGCAGACCGTAGCGCTCGCAGATCTCGCGCACGCGCGGCGCGATTTCGGCATAGCGGTTGCTCGGCAGATCGGGATACAGATGGTGTTCGATCTGGTGACTGAGATTGCCGGACATGATGTGGAACAGCCTGCCGCCTTCGATGTTGCAGGAGCCGAGCAGCTGGCGCAGATGCCAGCGGCCACGGGTTTCGTTGCCGACATCCTCGGCCTTGAACGTATGCGCACCATCCGGGAAGTGGCCGCAGAAGATGATTGCGTAGGCCCAGAGGTTGCGGACGAAGTTGGCAACCAGATTGCCGCTGAACACATACAGGAAGAACGGCCCGGCCAGCAGCGGGAACAGCACGTAGTCCTTGAGCGACTGGCGGCCGGTCTTGCGTCCGATCGTCTTGAGCATCTTCACCGCGTCGCGCCAGCTCTTCTTGCGCTCGATGACCTGCTCGAACTCCACGTCGTGCAGCGCGACGCCGTACTGGAACAGGCCGGCGAGCAGCGCGTTGTAGACCGGCTGGCCGAGATTCCAGACCTTCCACTCCTGGTAGGCGCTCATCCGCAGGATGCCGTAGCCGACGTCGCGATCCATGCCGACGATGTTGGTATAGGTGTGATGCATGTAATTGTGGGAGTGCTTCCACTGCTCGGCCGGGCACGCGGTATCCCACTCCCAGGTGGTCGAGTGGATACCGGGATCCTTCATCCAGTCCCACTGGCCGTGCATGACGTTGTGGCCGATTTCCATGTTCTCGAGGATCTTGGCGACGCCGAGCATCGCGGTCCCCGCGAGCCAGAACGGCGGCAGCACGCCGGCGAACAGACTCGCACGGCCGGCCACCTCGAGACCGCGCTGGACGCGGATCATGCGGCGGATGTACGCGGCGTCGTTCTCGCCGAGACTGGCGCGGACCTCGTCGCGGATGGCATCGAGTTCGCGGCCGAAGGCTTCGGCCTGTTCGTCGGTCAGATAGAAGGCATGTGTCATTGGATGTGCTCCATGGTGTTCATCGGCCGCGCAGCCCTGGCGACGGGGCGGGCCGGATGGAGGGGGAATTCGGGGTGCGCGCGGGACCGGGCGTCAGAGATCGATCTCGACGTCGCCGACCGGCGCGCAGACGCAGACCTGCACCAGGTCACCGGCCTCGTCGTGGATCTCGCCGCTGCGCAGATCGCGCACGCGACCTGACTGCAGGGTTGCGGTGCAGCCGTGGCAGATGCCCATGCGACAGCCATGCTCCGGATTCAGGCCGGAGGCTTCCGCCAGTTCGAGCAGCGACTGCGCGCCGTTGCCACAGGCCCGCACCGCGCTGCGACCGAAGGTGACCTGCGCGGTTTCGGCGTCGGCGGCGGCACCCGGCCGCAGTCTCGGCCGGAACCGCTCCACGTGCAGATGCTCAGCGACACCCGCCCGTTCGAAATGCAGCTCCAGGTTCTGCAGCAGCGCATCCGGCCCACAGGCCCAGGTTGCCCGCTCGCGCCAGTCCGGGCACAGCGTATCGAGCTGCCCGGCATCGAAGCGGCCGTTGTGCTCGCCGGGCTGATGCGTGTCACCCCCGTGGCGTGTGTAGTAACGCTGCAGCGTCAGTCCGGAATGGCGCTGTGCCATCCGCTCCAGCGCGGCACCGAAGATCATCGTGCCCGGCAGCGGCGCACTGTGGATCAGCACGACGTCGCCGAGGCGATCCTGTGCCTGCAGGCTTTCGAGCATGCTCATGATCGGCGTGATCCCGCTGCCGGCCGCGATCATCAACAGCCGCTCCGGCAGCACCGCAGGCAACACGAACTCGCCGGTCGGCTCGCCGAGGCTGAGCGTGTCGCCCACCTCCAGCGCCTGCACCAGATGGCGCGACACCCGTCCGTTGGCGATGGCCTTGACGGTAATCGTGAAACGTCCGTCCCCGCGTTCCGGCGCCGAGCTGATCGAATAGCAGCGGGTATGCCGCACGCCGTCGACGTCGACGCCGACGTTGACGAACTGCCCGGCGCGATGGCCGCGCCAGCCGCGCGGGCAGCGAATGGTGATCGTCGCCGCGTCCGGCCCGTTGGGCTCGATGCGTTCGACGCGGCCGCGTGCGGCGACCGGCGCCTGCGGCAGCAGGGATTCGATGAAAGCGTCCGGCGTCAGGGGCCAGGTCAGCGCGCCGAGGATGCGGCGCAGCGGCGAGGCCGGCTGACGGGACATGGCGGGTGCGGTGGTTTGAAACGACATGCGGTGCTCTCCTGGGACACTCGGTGGCGCATTCAGTTAACGAGTGTTTACAATATTGCAGTGCAGCACTTTCGGTCAACAGTCGTTTACTGATTTTTCGTTTGTTGTTGTTTTTGCTTGAAATAAAATCGCACTTTTCATCCCTGTCGTGATACGATCCGTTCACGATGAGCAGAACAGCAGGCAGACGACGGCGCGGTCACGGCGCGGAAGACACGGAAACCGGCAGTCGTGACGACCGCAAGCGGCGCACCCGCCGCGCCCTGCTCGACGCGGCGCTGGACCTGCTCGAGGGCGAGCGCAGCTTCAGCAGCCTGAGCCTGCGCGAGATCACCCGCGTCGCCGGCATCACCCCGGCCGGGTTCTACCGCCATTTCAGCGGGATGGAGGAACTGGGCCAGGCCCTGATCGAGGACTCCTTCGAGTCGCTGCACCAGATGATGCGCGACGCCCGCAAGGACGGCCTGCCGCCGACCCACATCATCCGCGCCTCGGTCGCGATCTTTCTCGACCATGTGCAATCGCATCGCGCGCACTTCCGCTTCATCGCCAAGGAACGCTACTCCGGCTCGTCGGCCGTACGCCTGGCCATCCGCAAGGAAGTCCGCCTGTGGGTCGGCGAGGTCGCGGTGGACCTGTCGCGCTTCGAACTGCTGAAGCGTTTCAGCAGCGAGGACCTGCAGATGCTGGCCGGGATGATGATCAATGCGGTGATCGCCGCAACCGAGCTGCTCCTCGACACGGAGCCGGGCGATGCCGCGGCAGTGACACGCATCTACGAAACCGTCGAGAAGCAGATGCGCCTGCTGGTGCTCGGCGCCAGCCTCTGGGACAGCAGCCTCACCGGCGGCAACGCGACGCCGCGGCCGGCCTAGGCGCCGTCAACGCTGCTGGCGAATGCCGCGATTGCAGTCGCGTCGACGGGTCTAACCCACCGCAACCGCGACACACTCGAGAAACGCCGCCAGTGCCGGCGGATGCGGCCGGTTGCGCAGTTCCAGCCGGTACAGCGGCCGCAAGCGACGGCTGTCCCTGGGCAGCTTGAGCGCGGACACGCGCCCGACCGCGACCAGATCGGCGACGACCACCGCCGGCAGAACCGCGACTCCGGCCCCGGCTGCAACCGCCTGGGCGATCGCCTCGTTGCTGCCGATCTCGACCGTGGCCGCCGGCTCGACGCCGAGCGCTGTCAGCCATTCGTCCGCGGCCTGCCGCGTGCCCGATCCGCGCTCGCGCAGCAACCAGACCTCCTGTGCCAGCAGATCCGCGCGCAGCGTCCGCCGACGCACCAGCGGAGATGACGCCGCGGCGACGATGCGCAGCGGATCGTCGCACCATGGGGCCACCTCGATACCGGGCGCGTCGACCCGTCCCTCGACGAACGCGGCATCGAGACCGCCATCCTGGATCGCCCGAGCGATCTCGCCGGTATTGCCCACCCGCAGCTCGAACGCGATCTGCGGATACGCGCGGACATAGCGACTCACCGCATCGGCCAGCCAGTACGCCGCGACCGTGGTACTGGCGCCGATCCGCAGATGCCCCCGGCGCAGTTCGACCCGATCGCGCACCTCCTCCAGTGCGACCCGCTCCATCGCGAAGATGCCGCGCGCGTGCTGGTACAGCGCGTGGCCATCGTCGGTGAGCCGGACCCCGCGCGCACCGCGCGGACTGCCGGGCCGGTCGATCAGGGGCAGACCGAGCTGCGCCTCCAGCTCGCGAATGCCTTTGGACACCGCCGACTGGGTGACGAACAGTGCCTCTGCGGCCCTGGAGAAGCTCTGCCGCTCGACGACGGCATGGAACATCCGCAGCAGATTCAGGTTGAGACGCAAGGACGATCCCCGGTCGGAAACGATGGTGTGGACCTGACATTACCTGAATTCATATTTCACTGATAAATATGCATTGGAAGCATGAACGCCATCGCCCCAGCATGCGCCGCATCCTTCCCTGGAGACCCCGGCGATGGCCATGACACCCCCTGCAACTCCCTCCCCGCCCGGACTCGCGCGGCACATCCGGGACCGGATGCGCCAGGCCGCTCCCGGCATGACGCTGTCACTGCTCCTTGCGCTCGCCGCGCTGTGGCTGGCCCGGCTGCCGCTTGCACAGTCACACGCGCTGGACAGCCTGACGCTGGCGATCGCCCTCGGCGCCGTGGTCGGCAACACCCTGTTCGGGCGGATCTCCGCAGCGGCCGCAACCGGGGTCGACATCGCGCGCAGCAGCCTGCTGCGCCTCGGCGTGATCCTCTACGGATTCCGCGTCGACGTTCAGGATCTCGTCCACGTCGGCTGGCCGGGCCTGATCATGGCCGCAGCGGTGGTCGCCGGGGTGTTCGGTGCGGCCGTGCTGATCGGCACGCGGGTGTTCCGACTCGACCGCCAGACGGCGATGCTCATCGGCGCCGGCAGCGCGATCTGCGGCGCCGCCGCGGTGATGGCCACCGAGCCCGTCGTGCGCGGCCAGGCCCACAAGGTTTCGGTCGCGGTCGCGACCGTGGTGGTCTTCGGCTCGCTCGGCATGGTGCTGTATCCGGCGCTGTATCCGCACCTGGGCTTGAGCCCGCAGGCCTATGGCCTCTATGCCGGCGCCACCGTGCACGAGGTCGCACAGGTCGTGGTGGCCGGCAGGGCCGTCAGCGAGCCCGCCGCCGCCGCGGCGGTCACCGAAAAGATGCTGCGGGTGATGCTGCTGGCGCCGTTCCTCATGGCGCTGTCCGCCTCACAGCGCCGCCGTCATGCCCAGAGCGCGACCGACGGCGGGCGCATCACCGTGCCCTGGTTCGCGATCGCATTCATCGGCGTCGTCGGCCTGCATTCGCTGCAGTGGCTGGCCGAACCGCTGGTGGAACTGCTGACCGGGATCGACACGCTGCTGCTGTGCACCGCGATGGCGGCCCTCGGCCTGCGCACGCACCTCGGCGCCATCCGCCAGGCCGGGCTGCGCCCGCTGCTGCTGGCCGCGGTCCTGTTCCTGATCCTGCTGCTCGGCGGCTGGGGCGCGACCTCGATCCTGCAGCGCCTGCATCTGGTCTGATGCGGCCGTCAGTCCAGCGGGCGCCCCAGCTCGGCTGCGATCGAGCGCATGCCCTGCTCGAGCGTGATCCTGGGCACGTAGCCGAGTACACGCCGTGCCTTGTCGATGCTGTAGGCACCCCGCCGCATCAGGAAGCGGATCGCCGCGGTACTGGCCGGCGGCTTGCGTCCGAACAGACGGTACGCGACGCCGACGCCACCGATCAGCGGCAGCAGCAGCCACGACGGCACGCTACGCAAGCGCCGGCCGGCCATGCGCGCATGCCAGCCGAAGAACGCGTGGCACGGCGTGGCGACGCCGTCGCTGATCGTGAACGCCTCACCGGTGGCATTCCTCTCCAGTGCCAGCAGGATGCCGTCGATGAGGTTGTCGACGTGGACGTGATTGATCACCCCGCGTCCGCCGTCGGGCAACATGAACAGCCCCTGCCCGATCATCTGCAACGGCCGCTGCACCCAGGGCTGCGAGCCGGTGCCGTAGACGTCGCCCGGACGGATGACGATGACCTCCAGCCCGCCGGGACGGTGCGCCGCCATCGCGACCTGCTCGCTGCGCAGCTTGGTCTCGTTGTAGATGTTGCCGTCGTCGCGGAACGGACCGTCCTCGCCGACCCCGTCCGGATAGTCGAAGCCGTAGACCATCACCGAGGACAGGTGCACGAGTCGGCGCACACCCAGTTCGGCGGCGATCCTGGCGACGTGGCGCGTGCCCTCGACGTTGATGCGCTCGTAGTGCTCGCGCGGGCCATCCTCCTCCACCACCGCCGCCGTGTGGAACACGATGTCGGCACCGGCAAAGGCTGCGCGCAGCGCCTCGGAGTCGTTGACGTCGCCGACGACGACCTCGGCGCCGGCGTCCCGCGCCCGCGTCGCCGCGACCTGCGCGTGGTCGAGCCCGCGCACGGTCCATCCCAGTGCCCGGGCGCGCTGCGCCATGCGCAGACCGATGAAGCCACCGATACCGGTGATCGCCAGAGTGGTCATGCGACGGTTCTCCTCTTGTGTCGTGGTATCGCGGAACGCGTCTCGGATCAGCCGAGCTGGCGCGCACCCAGAATGACCGCACGGAACAGCATCAGGATCTCGGCAGTCAGGGCATCGAGACCGAGTGCCTGCGGCGCGCGCAACCAGGCGCAGAGCAGCTCGTTGACCGCCCCTGCCATCGCCACGCCGGCCAGCGCATAGTTTCGCGCCGGCAGCCGACCGCGCCGGACCAAGTCGTCGGCGTACTGCCGCAGCATCCCGGCGAATTCCTGGATCACGGCGTCGCGGCGATCGGCGACCGCCGCGCTGACCCCGACCACCTCGATGCAGGCGATGCGCGCGCGTCGCGGATCGTCGGTATAGGCGCGCATGAACGCGTCGATGGCGGCCTCGATCGCGGCATCGGCATCGGCATCCGGATCCCGCAGGGCCTCGGCGATCATGCGCTGGGCGTGGCGGATCACATCCTCGTAGACCGCGAGCAGCAGGGCCTCGCGCCCGCCGAACGCCTCGTAGAAGTGTCGCGTCGTCACCCGCGCCTCGGCACACAGCAGTTCGATCGGCGTGCGGTGGTAGCCGCGGGTGGCGAACAGTTCGAGACCGGCTTCGAGCAGGCGCCGGCGCCGCTGCGCCAGCAGCTCTTCGGCACTCAGTCCGTTGTAGCCGCGCCGTGCCGGCCGGCGTCCGGACGCGGGCGCGTCGCGCGTTGCGCGACGGGTCTTCGCGGCGGTACCGGGCGGTCGACTTGCGGCGGTCATTTGGAAAAGATACCTTTCCTGAATTGCATTGCCAATCCCGATTCATCGATGCGGCCGCCCCGGCGGTACGCGAGGAGTACGCAACCGATGAGCCTGATCCAGCCCCGGACCCACTTCGACGGGACGCGCGACGCGGCCCGCCCGCTGGCACGCATCGACAACGTGCGTGAAGCGGCCAAGGATTTCCGCCGCCAGATGCTCGCCGGGCCGACGGCCCGTTATTACCGCTCGTTGGAACTGGTGCGCGTGCCCTACCCGACCCGCTACGGCTACCTCAACGCATTCAGCTCGGTGTCGCCGTACCTGCATCTGGTCAACCGCCTGTTCGTGATCCAGTTCGACAGCAGCGAGGGCATCAAGACCCTGCTGGCGTCGCCGTCGGACTGGGAGCATCAGCGCGAAACGCCGTTCTTCAAGCGGCTCACCGACCGCATGGGCCCGGCCGCCGGGCTCGGCGAAGCCGTGGTCTTCCGCAAGACCTCGACCGTACTCGACTGCCTCGCGCGGCTGGGTCTGCAACCCGCGGATATCGACTACATCACCTACGACCACCTGCACACGCAGAACGTCTCGCGCTGGCTCGGCGGCCCCGATCCGATCTTCCCCAATGCCAGACTGCTGGTGACGCGCGAGGAGTGGGAATGCACCCAGTCGCTGATCCCGTGGCAGGCGCAGTGGTACTGCCCGGGCGGGATCGACGGCATCCCGGAAGCGCGCGTGATCCTGCTCGACCACGACGTCGCCCTCGGCGACGGCTCGGTGGCGCTGATCCGGACCAAAGGTCACACCGAGGGCAACCACTCGATCGTCGTCAACACGCCGGAAGGCATCAAGGTCACCAGCGAAAACGGCGTCAGCCTCGACGCCTATGCGCCGACGCTCTCGAGGATTCCGGGCGTCGCCGACTACGCCCGCGCCACCGGCTCCGAGGTCGTGCTCAACGGCAACACGCTCGAGTACGGCGTGGATCAGTACATCTCGATGATCCAGGAGAAGTGCATCGCCGGTCCGCATCCGCGCGACGAGCGCTATCCGAACATGGCGCTGTCGTCGGAATCGGACGGCTACTGGCTGTTCCCGCAGACCCGACCTGGTTTCCAGGGCGGCGAGCTGTGCTTCGGCAGCCTGCAGCTGCCGGCACGCGACGGTGGGCTGGCGAGGCGCGCGGCATGAGCATGCCCAGGCGCATCCTCGTGACCGGCGCCGCATCCGGCATCGGCGCCCACCTCGCACGGCGGTTGCTCGAACGCGGCGACCGGGTCTGCGCGGTCGACATCAATACCGAAGCACTCGCGGCCCTGCGCACGCATGCGCCGGAGACCGACGCGCTGATGCCGCGCCGACTCGATGTGCGCGACGCGGCGCAGTGGGCCGATACGATCGCGGCCATGCACACGCAGTGGCAGGGCATCGACGTGCTGCTCAACGTCGCCGGCGTGCTCAAGCCGGGTTACGTCGACGAGCAGACTCCGGCCGACGTCGACTTTCACGTCGACATCAACGTCAAGGGGGTGATGCTCGGAACGCAGGCGGCGGCGCGGCCGATGCGCGCACAGGGGCACGGCCATATCGTCAACGTCGCGTCGCTGGCCGGCATCGCGCCGATTCCCGGACTGAGCCTGTACAGCGCGTCGAAATTCGCGGTGCGCGGCTACACGCTGGCGGTCGCGCAGGAACTGCACCGGCATGGCGTCAACGTCACCGTGGTCTGCCCGGACGCGGTGCAGACGCCGATGCTGGATCTGCAGGTTGCCTACGAACAGGCGGCGCTGACCTTTTCCGGCAGCGCCGCGTTGAGCGTCGAGCAGATCGGCAACGCGATTCTGGAGCGCGCACTGGTCGACGCGCCGATGGAGATCATGCTGCCGGCGGGCCGCGGCTGGACCAGCAAGGCGGCCAGCGCCTTCCCGGGACTGACGCGCCTGCTGCTCGACCGTCTGCGCCGGCGCGGCCTGCGCGAACAGCAACGGCGCCGCGGCGACGGCTGAGTCCGTCAGTCCACCGCCACACCGCCGCGGGGCGCGCGCAACAGCATCAGGGCCAGCATCGCGAAGGCGGCGCCCAGCGCGAACGTCGCCGTCGGACCGACCGCGTCCCACAGCAGGCCGGCCACCACGCTCGCGAGCAGCAGCAGCACGCCGGTCACGAGGTGGAACACCCCGAATGCCGCACCGCGCCGCTGCGGCGGCGCCACGTCGGCGATCAGCGCCGCGAGCAATCCCTGCGACAGACCCAGATGCAGCCCCCATAGCGCGACGCCGGCGAACATCGCCGGCAGACCCGGCGCCCACGCCAGCAACACATCCGCGATCACCAGGACCAGCAGCGCCCAGCGCAGCAGGCGCACGCGCGGCACCCGGTCCGACAGGCTGCCCGCCGGATACGCGACGAGGCTGTAGACGACATTGAGCGTGACCAGCACCAGCGGCGCCAGATGATCCGGCAGCCCGAGCACATGCGCGCGCAGAATCAGGAACGCCTCCGAGAAGCGGGCGAGCGTGAACAGCCCGCCGACGAACAGCACCCGCCGATAGTCCGCGCCCAGCGCCAAGGCCGGACGCAGCGCCAACCCGCGCGGCGCTGCCGCCGCCGTTGACGCGGGCTCGCGCACGCCGAAGACCAGCAGCGCCACCGCGACGAGGGCGGGCAGCACCGCGACCCAGAACACCGCGCGGAAGTCGCCGGCGAACAGCCCCATCAGCAACAGCGCGAGCAAGGGCCCCACGAAGGCGCCGACCGTGTCGAGCGACTGGCGCAGACCGTAGGCGGCGCCCCGGACCGGCTCCGGGGTGACGTCGGCCACCAGCGCATCGCGCGGCGCCCCACGGATCCCCTTGCCGATCCGGTCGACGAAGCGGGCCAGCAGGACCGTGGCGGCACTGCCGGCGAGCGGGAACAACGGCTTGGTCAACGCCGCGAGCCCGTAGCCCAGCACCGCCAGCGGCTTGCGCCGACCGACGCGGTCACTGATCCAGCCCGAGAAAACCTTGGTGATGGCGGCCGTCGCCTCGGCGATGCCCTCGATCAACCCGACCGCCACTGCGCCGGCACCGAGCACGCTGACCATGAACACCGGCAACAGCGCGTGGATCATCTCGGAAGAGACGTCCATGCACAGGCTGACGCCCCCGAGCACCCAGACCGTTCGCGGCAGCCGACTGCGCCTGTCCCCTGTTGTCATGACCTTCGCCCTGCACCCCGGCTGCACTGCACACTATGTCGGGGCTTGGTGCACTGCAAACTGACCTTGATCAATGCCCGCTTCCCGGCTTGCGCGCAGGCTAGTTCGCATCCGCCCTCGCCGACGATTCATGAACCACGCCCCGCCCTCGCTGGACTGTCTGTTCTACGAACTGTACGCCACCGCTGTGCGCGAACCGGGCACGGACGAACAGTTGTGGGAGCGCATCGCCGGCGGTCTTGCGGCGACGCTGAAACTGCCGCTGGTCATGATCGGCCACTACGACAAGCAGGGCACGATCAGCGTGCTCGGGACTTCGCGCGACTGCAATCTTTGGATCGACATGCAGCGGGTTCCGGAGCGCTGGGACGGCTCGGTCGTCGGCAAGAGTCTGGCCGCGATGGCACTCGAAGCCCGCCGGCCGGTCAGCCTGACGCTGGACGACGAACGCTTCGTCTGCTGGCAGGAATCCGCGCGCAAGGACCACCTCTTCAGCGGCTGGGCCGTGGCCGTCGAGGTGCCGCCGGGGCCGTACCTGTTGCAGGCCTTCGCCGACACACCCGGCGCCTTCCAGGACGCCGGCCTCGCCGAACAGCTCGACCATGCCCGCCAGCGCTTCGCCCGCTTCATCGAGGATCTGGCCGCACTGCGCGAGCAGCGCCTGCTGGCGCGCGCACTCGATCATGCCGGAAATGCCGCGTTCATCACCGACCGCGACGGCACGATCGAATGGTGCAATCAGGCTTTCACCCGACTCTACGGCTACAGCCGCGAGGAAGCGGTCGGTCAGAATCCGCGCTTCCTCAAATCCGGACGCCAGGGCGTGCGCTACTACCGCGAGCTGTGGAGCACCATTCGCGCCGGCAAGGTCTGGTCCGGAGAAACAGTCGACCGGGATCGCGATGGCGTCGCCTACACGGTCCGGCAGACGATATCGCCGTTCGCGCTCGACGACCGCCCGTCGCACTATCTGGCACTGCACGACGATGTCAGCGTCGAGCGCGCCGCACGGCTGCGCCAGGAGCTGCGCACCGGCATCGATCCGGTCAGCGGCCTGATGACCCGTGCCGCGTTCGAGGCACAGCTCTCCGGCACCGAAAGTTCCCCTGAACACCACTGGAGCCTGCTGCTGATCTCCCTGCGCGAGTTCCAGGCCGGCGTCAGCGCGCTGGGACAGGATCTCGCCGAAAGCATCACGGCGGAGATCGGCAAGCGCATTCGCGGCGCGCTGACCGAGCGCGACTGCGCGGCGGTACTGGCGCCGGGCGAGTACGCGGTGCAGGCGCATCACAACGGCCACGACCATACCCCCGAGCTGGAGCAGGCGCTGCGCCGCGCGTTGACCCAGCCGGTCCCCCATCTGGCCGGAACCCTCAAACCGGCGCCACAGATCGCGGTCGCGCGCCACCCCGAAGACGGCATCGATTTCGACACCCTCATTCACCACGCCGACCACAAGCTCGCCGACCAGCCGATGCCGCGCGTGCGCCACTGAAGGGCAGGCTTCCGTCATTCGATTGATCGTAGTCATTGTTCGCCAGACGGCCGTCCCCCAAGCTGGAGGGACATTCCCGGAGAGCCCCGATGCAGCGACTCGAACGAATCCTGATTGCGATCGACTGTCGCGGCGCGCTCGACACGCCCGCCCTGCGCTGTGGCGTCGAACTCGCCCGCCGCTCCGGGGCGCGGCTCGATCTGGTCCTGTTCGATCACCACCCCCTGATCGACGCCACCGCCGACCTCGTGCCGCCGACGCAGATGATGGCGAGCAAGTCGGACTACCTTGACCGCCACCGCAACTGGCTCGCCGACCGGATCGAGATTCTCAGCGGCGAAGGCCTGCAGATCGCCGGAGAAATCCGCTGGACCCCCGCGCTGCACGAAGCACTGATCGACCGCGTCCTCGAATACCGTCCCGATCTGGTCATCCGCGACGTCGGACACAATCCTGCCAGCGGGAACCTGCATCTGAGTTCGGCTGACTGGAAGACCCTGCGCCTGTGCCCGGCCCCGCTGCTGATCATGCCGCCGAACATGCCGGTCCTGCCGGAACGCATCATCGCGGCGGTGGACACCGCCAAGGGTGGCGGCGCCAAGGGCGGCACCCCGCTCAATGACTTGATCGCCGAGCAGGCCCTGCGCCTGGGCCTCTACGCCGATGCCGAGGTCGGACTGGCGCACGTATTCCCGTATGAGCCGCTGGGCGATCGTATCGGCCACCGGCTGCAGGACGCCTACGACGACATGCGCGCCATCGACCGGCAGAATTTCGACGACTACGCGCAACGCCTGCGGATTCCGGAACAGAAATGCCATCTGTTGTCCGGCCCCCCCGGGAACGCGCTGGCGCATCTGGCGGAACGCGGGCTCGTCGATCTGCTGGTGATCGGCACCGTGTACCGCAACTCCCTCGAGCGCTTTTTCCTCGGCAGCACGGCTGAATACCTGCTCGGTCTGATGCCGTGCAGCCTGCTGGTCATCAAGCCGTCCGACTTCAAGACCGAACTGCAGCGTCACATCGATCTGGAGGCGCTGCGACGCCGGCAGTCGCTGCTGCAGACCGAACGGGTCTATGCCGTCGGCGAGTCCGAATTCGAATCCCAGAAGGTCGCCTGACATGATGCAGCTACAGTTTTGGGGCGCCTGCGGGCGCGTCACCGGGTCGTGCTATCTGCTCAGCGTCGGCGACAGCCACGTACTGATCGACTGCGGCATGATCCAGGGCAGCTCGGAAGACGAGGAGCTCAACCGCGAACCGTTTCCGTTCGATCCCCAACGGATCGACGCCGTCGTCCTCACCCACGCCCACCTGGACCATTCCGGACGGCTGCCGCTGCTGACCAAGTCCGGCTATACCGGGCCGATCTACACCCACCAGGCCAGTCGCGACCTGTGCCGGATCATGTTGCGGGATGCTGCCTACCTCAACGAGATGGACGCGCGCACGGAAAGCCGCAAGCGCCAACGCCGCGGACAGCCCGAGGTCGAGCCGCTGTACCGTCAGGCCGACGCACTGGACTGCATGCGCCATTTCCGGGCGGTGCAGTACGACCATCCGGTGGAGGTGGCGCCGGGCATCGTCGCGCGCTTCCGGAATGCCGGCCACATCCTCGGCGCGGCGTTCGTGGAGTTCGAGCTGCGGCTGGGCGACCAGCACAAGCGCATCACCTTCAGTGGCGATCTCGGCCAGGGCGCGACGGGTCTGATGGGCGCGCCCGAAAAGCCCGGACCGACCGACCTGATGATCCTCGAAAGCACCTACGGCGATCGGATTCACCCGGCGTGGAGCCGGACCGTCCGGCAGCTGCGCGACGTGCTGGAGGACGCGTGGAAGGATCGCGGCGTGGTCCTGATTCCGGCATTCGCGGTCGGCCGCACGCAGGAACTGCTGTTGCTGCTGCACCAGCATTACCACGACTGGAAGCTGGACCGCTGGCGGATCCACCTCGACGGCCCGCTGGGCGTGCAGGCCACCGCCATCTATGCGCGTCACGCCGGGATCCTCGGCAACGATGCGGTCGACTTCGGGCGGGACTCCGGATTCCAGCTGCCGAACATGCTGTTCACGCGCACGCCCGCGCAGTCGCAGCAGCTCAACAAGGCGCCGCCGGGCACGATCATCATCGCCGGTGCCGGCATGTGCAACGGCGGTCGCATCCGCCACCATCTGAAACACCAGCTGTGGAAGCCGGAGACCCACGTCTTGCTGGTGGGCTACCAGGCCCCCGGCACCCTCGGCCGACGTCTTCAGGATGGCACCGACACCGTCAAGCTCTGGGGCGATCCGATCCACGTCGCCGCCAGGATCCATACGATCCACGGCCTGTCGGCCCATGCGGATGCCAACCATCTGATGAGCTGGTACAAGAGCTGCCCCAACCGGCCACCGGTCGCGCTGACCCATGGCGAGCCGCAGTCGACCGAGGCCCTGGCCGGCGCGATCGAGGAGCAGTGCGGAATCAGGGCCCGCATCCCGCGGTTCGGCGACCGCATCAAGCTGCAGCAGCTCTAGACGCCGGACTCGGCTCAGGCCAGCCTCAGCTCCACCGGCATCTCGCCGAGGCGGCGCAGCAGCACCCGCCGCCGGTGCAGATGCCAGTAGTCGTAGAGAAAGACTTCGATTGCACGCCACATCACGACCCAGGCCATGATCGTCAGACCGTCGTAGACGAAATTGGCAAGCATGCCGCGGTTTGCGTAATCGCCGGTGGTTTCACCGATCAGCAGGCAGGCGAGCATGAACATCAGGCCCATGACGAGGTTGAAGCGGCCGCGCCGCAACAACTCCCCCGCCTCGCGGCTCACCACCTCTACGCGGTCGCGGAAATAATGGGAGATCGCGGTTCCGACCCACGAACCGGGATCGATATTCGCGGGCCATTCGCGCAGGTGCAGCACCAGGCGCAATGGCTGATTGCGGGGCAGCTCGGCGGCCCAGCCGACGATGAACTGTTCGGCCGCGCCGTCCAGATCGCGCTCCGGCAGCGGTGACGGATCGAGCGCGTTGAACAGTTGCTCGATGGTGCGAAGCCGGACCTCAATACTGCCGCGCGCGCCGACCGGCGCGCGCTGCAGTTTTCGGGTTTCGGCTCCGGCGGGCCCGGAGGCAGCCAAGCCTCAGGCTGCCAGCGCGAGTTCCTCGTAGTCCTCGACCAAGCCGACCGGCTCGGCCAGCTCGCGCAGGCGGTCGCGATTCTCGATCTTGAGGGTCTTGTCCCGCGACACCAGCACGCCCTGATGCTCGAGGCGGGTGATCACGCGGCAGACGGTTTCGGTCGCCAGGCGCAGGTAGTTGCCGATATCGCGGCGGGTCATCGGCAGGCGCAGCTTGTCGTTGCCGCTGGCGAGGCGGTCGTGCATCGTCAGGATGAACGCGGCGACGCGCTGTTCGGCGGTGTAGTCGCCGGACAGCGACAGCGCGGTCGACAGCTCGCGGCTGGTGCGCTGCAGCAGACGCTGCATCAGCACCGGCGACTGCAACGCCAGCGCGGCGATGCGATCGCGCGGAATCACGCAGACCTGCGACGGCTCGACCGCCGATGCGCTGCTCGGATGATGGCTGCGCGCCAGCGCGTCCAGACCGATCAGGTCGCCCGGCAGGTGGAAGCTGCGAATGCGCTCGTTGCCGTCCTGGTCGACGGTGAAGCTCTTGATGCAACCGGCGCGCACCAGATAGACGTTGTCGGCGGCATCACCGGCACTGAACAGGGCGCCGTTGCCCGGGAACACCGGCATGTGCGTGAGCACCGCGTCGTTCCAGATGTTGAGCTGGTCGGCACTGACGCCGCCGGTGAAGCAACGGCTCCCGGCCGGGCACATCGCGCAGTTCGGCTTGCAGCGGTTGCTGGGGGTTGAATCGAAGGCCATGTCGCATCTCCCAATGATGACGCGCATAGATTCCGAGATTCGCCCCCTCTGCAACATTCGGACCTTCCGCAGGCCCGACTGCGGTTACTACGTACTGGCGCCGCTGGCCGGTTTCGCAATGTCCCAGGTCAATGCAATCAAATCAATGACTTGATCCGTTAGCGCTGTAACGTCAATGCCATCTTCACCAGCTGCGCCAGCGAGCGGACCTCCATCTTCTGCATGATCCGCGCCCGGTGCAGCTCGACGGTGCGTTCGCTGATGCTCAGGTCCAGCGCCACGGCCTTGTTCGCCGCCCCTTCCACCAGCATCAGGGCGATCTCCCGCTCACGGGCGGTCAGCGACTCCCAGCGCCGGCGGATCTCGTCGGTCTGCTCGAGCTCGGCGCGCTCCCGCGCGTCCTGCTCCAGCGCCTTCTGCACGCGCCGGATCAGATCGTCGTCGTTGAACGGCTTCTGCAGGAAATCGAAGGCGCCGCTGCGCATCGCCTCGACCGCCATCGGCACGTCGCCATGCCCGGTGATGAAGATCAGCGGCAGGGAACAGCGCCGCTCGTTGAGAATGCGTTGCACTTCCAGTCCGCTCATCCCCGGCATCCGCACATCGATGACCAGGCATCCGGGCTGATCGGCCGTGTATTCGCCCAGAAACTGCAGCGGATCGGCATAGGTCCTGCTGGCGATGCCGACACTGCGCAGCAGCAGACTGATGCTGTCGCAGATCGGCTCCTCGTCGTCGACGATGAAAACTGTTCCCGTGCCGCGGTTGTCCGCGATCATGCGCCGTCCCCTTCTATGGTTTCTTCTGAGCTGTCACACGCCGGCAGCCGCAGCGCGAAGGTTGCGCCGTGATGCTCGTTGACAAAGTAACTCAGTTCGCCGCCATGCGCGCTGGCGATCGACTTGCAGATCGACAGTCCCAGGCCCATGCCCTGCGGCTTGGTGGTGAAAAACGGTTCGAACAGGCGCTGCGCAACCTCGACCGGCAGACCCGGCCCGCGGTCCGATACACGAACCTCGATCCAGTCGGCCTCCGGCACCAACGTCTCGATCGAGACGGTATCGCCCTCGCCGCTGTCGGCCATCGCCTCGATCGCATTGCGGATCAGATTGAGAATGACCTGCTGGATCTGTACGCCGTCACCCATGAACAGCGGCAGTTCGGGCTCCAGCGACAGCTCGAGCTGGAATCCGTCACCGCGGAGTTCGAACTCGACCAGGCGGATGACGTCACGCACCAGCTGATTGGGTTCGATCGCCTGACGCTGCCGCTCGCTGCGCTTGGCCAGGGAGCGCAATCCCCGGATCACCTGCCCCGCACGCTCCGCCTGCCGGGCGATCTTCTCGAGGATCGACAGCGTCTCTCCCGGATTGGTCTGGTTGGCCAGCATCATGCGGCGGCACGCACTCGCGTAGCTCGCGATCGCGGCCAGGGGCTGGTTCACCTCGTGCGCGATGCCGCTGACCATCTCACCGAGCGTGCCGATGCGCCCCACGTGCGCCAGCTGGCGCTGCAGCTCCTCGGCCTCGCGGTTGGCCTCGTACAGCGCACTGCGGTCGACGATTTCGCTGATCAGCATCAGCGGCTCGCCGTTCTCGTCATGCACGACCGCGGCATGATGGACCGCATGCACGACCTCCGCCGTCGGACTGACGTAGCGGACTTCGCACTGGCAGGTCTCCTCGCCCTCGCGCAGCCTGCCGAACTGCCGTTCGAGTTCGGCCCGATCCTCCTCGTGGACCAGATCGACGAGGCGCAGGCGCAGCAGCTCCTCCGGCTCGTAGCGCAGCAGTTCGCAGGCCGAACGGTTGACGTTGAGCACCTGTCCCTCGAGATCGGTGATCGTCATCGCGGTCGGCGCGTTGTCGAAGATCAGGCGCAGCTCCTCGCTGCTCTGGCGCAGCTGCTCTTCCTGCTGCTTGCGCTGGGTGATGTCGCGAATGATGCCGACGTAGCCGCTATTGACGCCATCGAAGAATTCGCCGACCGACAGCTCGATCGGGAACACCGTCCCGTCCTTGCGGCCCGCGATGACCTCGCGCCCGATTCCGATGATGTGGGCCTGGCCGGTCTGCTGGTATCGCTCCAGGTAGCGGTCGTGCTCGTCGCGGTAGGGATTGGGCATCAGCATGCTGACGTTGCGCCCGATGACCTCCTCCCGCGAATAGCCGAATATGCGCTCGGCCGCCGCGTTGAACTGGGTCACGATACCGCTGCGATCGATCAGGATGATCGCGTCGACCGCCGCACGCAGCAGTGCGCCGAGCTGATCGACGGCCGGTTCTTGGGAATGCGCCTTCATCGCCGGCATTCTAGCGGCGATGAAGGCGCTGCGGCAGCAATCAGCTCACGACATGCTCAACCGACGCTGATCTTCCTGACCTCGGGCTTGGCCGGCGCGACCTTCGGCAGGTGCACCGTGACGACGCCGTCGGTGTACTCCGCCTTGATCTGATCGGCGTCGACGTTCTCCGGCAGCGAAAAGCTGCGGGAGAAACTGCCGAAGCTGCGCTCGATCCGGTGGTGTTTCTCGTCCTTGTCCTCCTTCTCGAAACGACGCTCGCCGGACAGGGTCAGCACCCCGTTCTGGACGCTGATGTCGACGTCTTCCCGCTTCACCCCGGGCAATTCGCCCTTGATCAGATATTCGCCTTCCTTCTCCGAGATATCGACCGCGGGCGCCCATTGCGCCATCGCCCCACCGCCTTCGACCGGCAGCCCCCTGCCGATCCCCCGGCGCAGCGATTGAAAGACATCGTCCAGATCCCGAAACGGATTCCAAAGTACAGGTTGCATGGGTGTCCTCCTCATTCCAGACCTCAGGCCCACAGGGCACGGTAATTTCAGCGCGCCAGGCCGGGCCTCGACATTGATGCGGGTCAATCGCATCGGGGATGATGCGGGTCAATGAGCGGAATCCGGCACGGATGAGACACTGCGGGTCCGTCGAGCCTCCCGCGAGTCGGCCGGACGCCGGGCGGAACGCGGATGCGAATAGAACAAGAGGATCAGTGATGCGTGCGAGTCTCCCCGTTGCCTGGATCACCCACCCGACCTGCCGGCTGCACGAGATCGACGAGGATCATCCCGAATCGCCGCTGCGCCTGTCGGCCATCGAGGACCGCATGATCGCCGTCGGCCAGGCCGATTTCATGACCCGCTACGAGGCCCCCGAGGCGACCCGCGAGCAACTCCTGCGCGCCCATTCCGAAGCCCACGTCGATCATGTCCTGAGTCATCGCAAGATCGGCGATGTCCGGGTCGTCGTCGACAGCGACACCGCCTACAACCGCCATACCGCCGACGCCGCGCTGCGCGCCGCGGGCGCCGGCGTGCTCGGAGTCGATCTGGTCATGGAGGGCAAGGCCGGCATGGCGTTCTGCGCCGTGCGTCCGCCCGGCCACCATGCGGAACGCGACAAGGCGATGGGCTTCTGCTTCTTCAACAATGTCGCCGTCGCCGCCGCACATGCGCTGACCTACGGCCTGCGTCACATCGCGGTGATCGACTTCGACCTGCACTACGGCAATGGCACCGCCGACATCTTCCGCAACAACGCACAGGTGCTGCTGCTGTCGACCTACCAGCACCCGCTGTACCCGTACTGGACCGGCGCACCGGAGGCGATGAACCTCGTCGACGTCCCGCTCAAGCCGTTCACCGGCAGCGAAGGTTTTCGCGCCGCGGTCATCAACGAATGGCTGCCGGTGCTCGAACGCACCGGTCCCGAGATGTACCTGATCTCGGCCGGTTTCGACGCGCACGCCGCCGACCCGATGGGCGACCTGCGGCTGACCCACGAGGATTACCGCTGGCTCGGCACCCTGATCCACGAGCTGGCCGCCAGCAGCGCCCAGAACCGCGTGGTCGCGACACTGGAAGGGGGCTACGACCTGACCGCGCTGAGTCGCGGCGTCGAGGAATTCCTGACGCCCTTCCTCGGCGGCGAGATGATGCCGCTGTGACCCGCCCCGCCGGGCGCTTCTGCCGGAATTCGCCAATAACAACATGAGCATCCGCCACCTCGAAGTCCTGTTCCGGCCCTCGGGCATCGTCGTCGTCGGCGAACCGCAGGACCTCCCGGCCCAGACCCTGATCGAACACCTGGACACCCTGCCGGTCGAACGCCGCTGCATGCTGCATGGCGAACGCGACGGCTGGGAATGCGTCAAGCGGCCGAGCCAGGTCTCCGACAGCCAGCTGGCCGTCGTCCTCGATCCGGCGCTGGTGAACCCGTCGCTGATCCGGCGCCTCGCCGACCGCGGCTGCCGGGCACTGCTGTGGATGTCCGATGAGCCGGTGCCGTCGACCGTGCTGATGGCGGGCCGCAAGTACACCATGCGGGTCCTCGGACCGAAGACGTCCGGCGTCACCCATGCCCACGGCCTCGGCGCATCCTCGTGGGCCCTGCCCGGAGCCGGCACCACGGCCCTGATCGCACAGTCGCGCTCGATCGCCGGCGCGGCACTCGACTGGGCCGCCGGGCACGCGCTCGGCTTCTCCTGGGTCGCGGTCACCGGCGCCGAGGCCGACGTCGACGTCGGCGACCTGCTCGACTATGCCGCACTCGATCCGGGCACCCGCGCCGTGGTGCTGCAACTGTCGCGCGTCCCCAGCGCCCGCAAGTTCATGTCCGCCGCCCGCGCCTGCGCGCGCTCCAAGCCGGTGGTCGTGCTGCAGACCCCGTCGCGCGACGGCGGCCCCCAGGACCCGGTCCTGTCGGCGGCGTTCAAACGCGCCGGCCTGGTCGAGGTCGACCGCGTCACCGCCCTGTTCTCCTCGCTCGCGGCGCTGGACCGTGTCGGCGAAGCCGCGACCGGCCGCATCGCGGTCATCGGCACCGGCAGCGGCATCTGCCAGCTGGCGCGGGCATCGCTGCTGCGCGAGGGCCTGATTCCGTCGGCGCCCGGTGACGGCACCGCCGACCGCATCAGCCAGGAAGTCCCCGGCGCGCGCCTGAGCGCCGACATGATCGACCTCGGCCTCGCCGACGACGACGCCACCGTCGCCGCGCTCAAGGTTGCGCTCGGAACCTCGGAAGTCGACACCGTGCTGTTCGTGCGCAGTCCGACGCCCGGATTCGACGACCGCGACCTCGCCCGCAAGATCGTCGCGTCGGGCCTGCGCGAGCGCCTCGTCGTGGTCTTTCTCGGGCAGGCCCGCGCCGCGCCGGCCGTCCGGATCTGCGCCGAGGCCCGGATCGCCTCGTTCAACTCGGTCGAGGCCGCCGCCCGCGCCCTGCGCTACCGGCGCGAGCACCGGCATACCCAGGAACTGCTGATGCAGACCCCGACCCTGGATCCGATCGTGCATTCGGGTGGCAAGCCTCCGGAACTGACGCCGCCCAAGCACGGCGGACCGCGCCTGCTGATGGCCGAGGAAGCCAAGGACCTGCTCGCCGCGTACGGGCTCGAACCAGCGGCTTGGATGGGCGCGGAAGGCCGCGGCCTGCGGGTGCGCCTGCGCCGCCATCCCGAACTCGGCATGGTCATGGAGACGCGCCTCGACCCCGCCTCCGCGGCGGCGCCGACGGTCCATGCACTGCCGCCGGTCGACGACGTGCTCGCCGAGATCAAGCTGCGCGAGGCCGGACTCGGCGCGCGCAACGAGGCCCCGCCGGGCCTGCGCGTCCGCGACTACGCCACCGCCTACGCCCGGCTCGCCCAGCTCGCCGTGGAACAGCCCCTGCTGAGTGACGTCGACATCCGCCTGGTGCCGAGCGACGGCATCGCCGAAGTCGGCTCGGCCCGCATCCAGATCGACTCGGTCGCACTGCCGGAACGCGACCGTCTGGCGATGGCGCCGTACCCGGCCGAGCTGACGCATGGCGCGACGCTGCGCAACGGCCGCCCGTACCGGATCCGGGTGATCCATCCGACCGACGAACCGGCCCTGATCCGGATGCTGACGCTGCTCGACCCCGAGGAGATCCGCCTGCGCTTCTTCCGCTACATCCGCCAGTTCACCCACGCGATGGCGGCACGCATGACGCAGATCGACTACGACCGCGAGATGACCTTCGTCGCGGTCCCGGAGGACGACGACGACACCGTGATGGGCCTGTCGACGCTGGTCTTCGATCCGGACATGCAGGAGGCCGAGTTCGCCGTACTGATCCACCACGACTACGTCGGCCAGCGCCTCGGCCGGCAGCTGATGGAGGACATCCTCGACTATGCGGCGGCGCGCAAGGCCGCCAGCGTCTACGGCGACGTGCTGCTGGAGAACAACAACATGCTCGGGCTCGCGCAACGGCTCGGCTTCGTGCGGCAACGCCATCCGGACGACCCCGGATGCGTCCGCGTGGTCATCCACCCCAAACCCACCCGCCACCTGCCGCCATGGCTGACTACACGCTCCTTCGCTGCTACCTGATCAGTCTCGGGGTCGGCCTGCTGATCGGCCTCGAGCGCGAACGCTCCAATGCGCAGGCCGCGGGGCTGCGCACATTCTCTCTGGTCGCCCTGATCGGCACGACGTCGGCGCTCCTCGCGGACCGGGCCGGCGCTCCCTGGCTGATCGCCGCGTCCCTGCTGACCGTGATCGCGGTGGCGATCGTCAGTTACCTGCGCGATCCGCGCCGCGTCAGCGATCCCGGGATCACCACCGTCATCGCGCTGATCCTGTGCCACCTGCTCGGTGCGCTGCTGTGGTTCGGCTACACCGAACTGGTGGTGACACTGGCGGTGACCACGACGCTGCTGCTGTACTTCAAGCCCGAACTGCACGGCTTCTCGCACCGGATCTCGCGCAAGGAGATGCGCTCGTTCCTGCAGTTCGCCGCCGTCGCGTTCATGCTGCTGCCGATGCTGCCGGATCACGGCTACGGCCCGTGGGAGGTCATCAACCCGTTCCGCATGGGCATCCTCGTCGTGCTGATCTCGGGCCTGAGCCTGGTCGGCTACATGGCGCTCAAGTGGCTGGAGGACGAACATGCAGTGATTGCGCTGGGCGTGCTCGGCGGTGTCGCGTCGAGCACCGCGACGACGCTGGCGTTCGCGCGTCACATCCGGTCGGCTTCGATCCCGGTCCCGGCCGCGGCCCTGATCATCCAGCTGGCCAACCTGACCGTGCTGGTGCGCCTCGGCATCCTGGCCACCGCCGCCGCTCCGCAGACGCTGCCGACCCTGCTGCCGGTGCTCGGCTGCGCGCTCGGCGCCGGCCTGATCGTGCCCTACCTGAACTGGCGCAAGCTCCCGGCACAGCCGATGGACGTCAAGCTCGACGTCCGCAATCCGGCCGAGCTGGGTTCCGCGCTGGGATTCGCCGTGCTGTTCTCGCTGGTGCTGCTGGTCTCGGCCTGGGTCCAGCAGTGGATCGGCGACTCCGGCATCTACGCGGTGGCGGTGGTATCCGGGCTCACCGATGTCGACGCCATCAGCCTTTCCGCGCTGCGGCTGCAGTCGGACGCGCAGATCGACACCGTCACCGCGGTCATCGCGATCGCGACCGCCTACATCTCCAACCTCGCATTCAAGCTCGGTACCGTCGCCGTGATCGCCGACCGCCATGCCGCGATGCAGGTCGGACGCGGATTCGGCGGCGCCCTGCTCGGACTGCTGGTCGGCCTCGCGCTGTTCGCACGGTGAACCCGACCGGACCGGCACTCGTCCTGCGGTCGCGACAGGACTAAGCTAGGCCCCATGGAATCCGTCTGGCACGTGCAATCGCTGGGGCCGGACCAGTTCGCCGCATGGAAGGCGCTGCGCAACGCGCTCTACAGCGGCCTGGATGACGAGGCCCACGAGCGGGAGATGGCGACGATCCACGCCGCTCCGGATCAGCGCTGCTTTGCCGCGCTCGACGCGCAGCGGCGGCTGGTCGGCTTCATCGAGGCATCCCTGCGCAACATCGTCGACGGCTGCGATGCCGGACCGATCGGCTACATCGAAGGCCTGTACGTGACGCCCGACGCCAGGGGCATGGGCATCGGCGGCGATCTGGTCGCGCACGCCGTCGCATGGTTCCGCCAGGCCGGCTGCAGCGAAATGGCGACCGACGCCGAACTCGACGACTCCGAGGCCCAGGACTACTGGCGCAAGGCCGGATTCGAGGAAACCTGGCGCATCGTCCAGTTCCGCCGAGCACTGTGAGGCTGCCCCCCCCCGCGCGCGGCGACACCGGAGATGCGGGCGATTCCAGATTGAGTGATTTTCTGACGTCCCTGTCATCCCGAGTCTGACGCTCCAGCGTCCGCAGCGGGCGTCACAGCCGGTATCGTCGAGCGACGTTTCGGGCGACTCAGGGATGACATGCGCAATCGGAGCTGGATCGGCCTGCTGCTGGCCATGGTTTGGAGCGCGCCAATCGGAGCATGGGCGCACGATATCGCCGCCGTCGAGGGTGTTTCCTCGTTCACCGAGCGGTTCCGCGTGGACGGTCGCGAACGGGAAGTGCTGTATCTGTATCCCAGCAGCGCCGACCCCGGACAACCGGCCCCGGCCATCATCCTGCTGCACTACCTCAACGGCCTGCCGGCGCCGATGGCCGACCTCAGCGGCGTGGCGCGCCTGGTCCGCGACAGCGGCGTCTGGGCCATCCTGCCGCGCGCACTCAGCGGCAAGTGGAACGCCAGCACCACCTATCTCAAGTACGTCAACGACGTGCGTTTCCTGACCGATCTGATCGGCCGGGCGGTCACGCAGCACGGCGTTGATCCCCACCGGGTCTACATGGGCGGCTATTCCGGCGGCGCCTTCATGACCGAACTGTTCGCGTGCCGGCGCCCCGATCTGATCGCGGCCGGCGCCGCGGTCGGCGCTTCGCTGTATCACGCGGACATGCCGCTGTGCACCCCGGAAATCGCCACGCCGATGCTGATGATCAACGGCACCGAAGACGGCCTGACCCGCTACGACGGCAACCTGCTGCTCAATCCGGTCGAGGACACGGCCGCCTTCTGGGCCGGGCTCAATGCCTGCACGGGCTACGCGGATACGCCCCTCGAGGACCGCGAGGAGGACGGGACGGTCGTCCGGCTCCGGCGCTACAGCGGCTGCAGCCAGGGCGACGCGGTCGAACTCTATACCGTGGTCGGCGGCGGGCACACCTGGCCCGGTACCGTCGACTTCTCGCCCAGTCTCGGCGTCACCAGCCAGGACGTCAGCGCCACCGCGCTGATGTGGGCGTTCTTCCAGCGCTTCGAGCGATGAGTCCGGTCATGGCGAACCGTACCGTGACCCGCGAGCGTGCCTGCGGGGATCCAGACATGACGCCGATCGGGACATTTCCCCGCGGACGGCGCGCCATCGTCCACGGCACACTGCTGCTGGTGATGATGGCCGTGTGCCCCGCCCATGGCGCGCCGTCCGCGATCCCGCTGGCGCCGGCACCCGAGCAGCGGGTCAACAGCCAGGCAGAGCGCGACCAGCAGAATCCCGCGCTGGCCTGCAATCAGGCCGGCAACTGCGTCGTCGCCTGGGAAAGCGTCGGCCAGGACGGCAGCCTCAGCGGCGTCTACGCACAGCGCTACGCCGCCGACGGCAGCCCGGCCGGAGGCGAGTTCCGCGTCAATCCGGAAACCACCAACCATCAGTTCGCCCCCACCGTGGCCGTCGGCGCAGACGGCGGTTTCGCAATCGCCTGGGCCAGCAACGCACAATCCGGCCCCGGGATCGACCTGCGCGCGCGCCGGTATGCCCCGGACGGCAGCGCCCTGGGAACGTCGTTCAGGATCAACAGCTCCGGCCGTGACGTCGGGCCGCGCATGGCCATCGCGCTCGACGCCGCTGGCGACCTGCTGGCGGTATGGACGGAAACGATCCCGGCGATCGTCGGCAGCCGCAAGATCTCGTCCCTCGTCTACCAGCGCTTCGGGCCCGGCGGCACCCCGGTCGGGAACCAGAAGGCGCTTGGCCATTCTCTGCTCAAGAACATCCGTCGCCCGGCGCTGGCGGTTGGCGACGACCCCGCCGACGGCTTCGTCGTGGTGGTGCATGACGACGCTCCGGGCGGGCTGATCTTCGGCGACATCGAACTGGGCACCGGCATTTACGCCCGCCGCTATACCCTGGACGGTCGCGCGCGCGACTTGTTGCCGCTGCGCGTCGACCCGGCCGGATCCGACTACGTGACCGACCGCCCCGCGATCACCGCGCTGCCCGGTGGCGGTTTCGCCGTCGCCTGGCACCGCCGTGACGCGAACAGTCTGCGTCCCGCCGGCGTCGCGGCACGTGCCTACGACGGGCGCGGCAAGCCATATGCGGACGCATTCACGGTCGGTGACGCAGGGCTGCAGCGTGACGCTTCGGTTACCGCGCTGAGCGATGGCAGCCTGCTGATCGCCGCCCAGGGCGCTGGAATCGGCGCCCGGCGCTATTCGACCACGGGCATTCCGCTGGGACCACCGCTGCGCATCGACACCCGCACCCTGCCGGACACCGAACTGGTCCCCCAGGTGGCGGCCCTGCCGGGCGGCGAGGTGCTGGCGGTCTGGCAAAGTTTCGATCGCGCCGACGACGGCGCACGGGACATCTACGCCCGGCGCCTGGCCCCATAGGCCGCGGGCGCCGCGCCCCCCCTACTCCGACAAGCGACTGAGGATGCTGACCTCCGAGGTCAGAATGCGATGCACCGGGCACTTGTTGGCGATCTCGAGCAGGCGCTCGCGCTGCTCCGTGGTCAACTCGCCCTCGAGCGTGATCACCCGCTCGATCTCCTCGATCGAGCCGGTCCTGGTCTCGCAGTTCGCGCATTCCTCCGCGTGAATCTTGCGATGACTGAGCGCCACGCTGACCCGCTCGAGCGGGATCTTCTTGAGATTGGCGTACATCCGCAGCGTCATGCTGGTGCAGCTGCCCAGCGCGGCGAGCAACAACTCATACGGATTGGCACCGGTGTCATTGCCGCCCAGTGCCTCGGGCTCGTCGGAAGAGATCAGGTGAGGCCCCATGCGCACGTGCTGCGCGTAGGTGCCCGCAGGCGACTCGGCCACAACGACCTGCTCATGCGACAAGGGCTCGGGAATGATCCCGTTGGGTTTCATCGTGCCTCCAGGAAAAGCGTCCGTTGAATCGCGGGCCGCAACGCTGTTGCGGCGCAGTCATTCTCGCATCCCTGGTCGGCGACATGTCGACCGATCCGGGCCGATGCCCCCCGATCAGCCCTTGCGGCCAGGCGCGATCGCGGCGAGCTGGCGCTGAACCCAGTCCATCAGTCCGGTCAGGCTCATCGCGCCACTGATCCGTGCACGTTCCCTGCCCTGATGGAACAGCACCAGCGTCGGGATGCTGCGAATGCCCAGGTTAGAGGTGATCGCGGGATTGGCGTCGGTTTCCAGCTTGGCGAAGCGCAGCCTCGGCTCCATATGGGCACAGGCGCGCTCGTACACCGGCGCCATCGCGTGACAGGGGCCGCACCAGGTCGCCCAGAAGTCGACCAGGACCGGCAGATCGGACTGCTCGATCTGCGCATGGAAGTTGCCCCCGTGCAGCACGGCCGGGCGCCCGAAGAACATCGGTTGCGCGCAATGCATGCAGACCGCCGATTCCAGCGTCCGCTCTCGTTCGACGTCATTGACGACATCGCAATGCGGACAGACCAGACGCAGCGTCTTGAGCTTCGTCGAATCGGTCTGATCGTAGCCAAAAGGCATTTATGGACTCTCCACCATCATTCAATACAGCTGGCACCACGCCGTCATCGCCGACGGATGCCATACCGCAACCACCGCACTGACCATCCCCATGGCCACCAATACCAGCGCACCCGCGCGTCGCAGCTGCTGCAGGCTGCCCGCATGTGCCACCAACGCACCGCTGCCACCGAGCAAGGGCACCGATCCCAGGCCGAATGCCGCGAGCAGCAGCGCCCCGAAACCCGCGCTGCCCGACAACGCCGCCAGCCCGAAAACCGAATACAGCACGCCGCAGGGCATGCCCGCCCACAACACCCCCTGGACGAACAGCCGCAGCGACGGCGGAACGTTCCGCAAGCCGATGGCGTGCCGCGGCGCGTGGCACCCTGACGGACTCCGGCGCGGCGTCCGCCGCAGCTGGATGATGCCGACGCTCACCAGCAACGCCGCCGCGGCAAGCTGGATCCAGCGCCCCCAATCGGCGGACGGCAGATCATGCAGCAACCACTGTCCCATCGCCCCGGCGATTCCGCCCAGCGCCGCGTATCCGGCGACGCGCCCGGCATGCAGGGTCACCAGGGCCCGCGGCAGCGGCAGGTCGGCACGCGACTGCAGCTGCGCCACCTGAAACGCTCCACACATCAGCCCGCAGTGCGGGCTGGCGGCAAGACCGGCGGTGAACAGCGCGGGAAGCGTGAGTTCGATCACCTGCGGCTCAGATGTCCTGGAACTCGGCCAGATTGCGCGCCAGAGCACGCCCTTCTCCGCGCTCCTGTTCGAGCATCTGCTCGAACAACTCGCAGACCTCGCGGCCGTGGCAGGTGGCGGTGACCGCGTCGAGCAGCCTGACCAGATAGTTGTCGAATGCGATCGCCAACGCCATCGCATCGTCGACCGACATCTCGGCACCGATCTTCGGCAGATCCAGCTCCAGTGCGTCCAGCTCCGGCAGGTACTGCAGCCACTCCTGGATCAGCACCGAATTCTCGGGCGCCTTCTCGAAAGTCTCGATGGCCTCGGCGAATCGCGCCTCGCGTTCCGCCAGCCATTCGAGCAGCATCCGCAGCCTGCCCTGCGCGGCCTGCTCGGATGCCGCTTCGAACAGACGCTCCGCGCGCTTGTGGAACTCGCGGATGAAATTGAGGACGTCACCGACTCGTTCGTAATTCATCGTCCGTCACTCACGCCGGCCTGGACTGTTCCGCTCGGCTGGCACAGCTCGCGCACGTGGTCGCCTGCGGCAGCAGCGCCAGACGCCGCGCATCGATGCCTTCGCCACAGATCTCGCAGACACCATATTCGCCGGCTTCGGCGCGCGCGATGGCGCGATCGAACTGGGCCAGCTCCGCCTCCGCAACGGGCTCCAGGCGATCGAGCACCTCGTCGTTCTCGCGCTCCTGCGCCTGCTCGGCGAAATCCTGCTGAACCGGGCCTTGCTCCCGCGTCCGGTCGCGGTGAATCCGGCTGACCCGGTCGGCCAACTCATCGCGCCGTGCACGCAACAGCGCCAACAGTTCCTTCTGATTGCTCATTTGCGCCCTCTTATCGTCTTTGCCCGCAAGTCTGAGGCCGCGCCGGCCGGACGCCATTGATCTGCATCAACCAGCCTCCGCGACAGCCCTGTGCGCCCCCGCCGTTCCAGCCGGAATCGCCGTTCTATCGAGGCGCTGTCAGGGTTCGTCATCGGGCATGCGCCGCCCGATCGCCTCGAGATTGTCGTACTGCCCGGACTTCACCGCCCAGATCAGCACGCCCGCGGCGACGCCGACCAGAACGATTCCGAGGGGAATCAGGACGTAAAGAATTTCCATGTCGGATCCTCGTTCAGCAGGCCTCGGCCAGCGGCGGTCGCGGCTCGGGCGCCGTGTCCGGTGGCATCGCGGCGCGCAGGCGCAGGGCGTTGGCCACGACCAGCAGCGACGACAGCGACATGCCCAGGGCCGCCATCCACGGCAGCAGCACACCGGCCATCGCCAGCGGCAGCACCGAGAGGTTGTAGCCGATCGCCCAGGCAATGTTCTGCCGCACCCGACGGTCGGCCAGGCGCGCCACTGCCCGCGCCGGCGGCAACGCCGCCAGCGAATCGCCGATCAGCAGCAGATCGGCGCGGGTCTGGGTCAGCGCGGCGCCCTGCGGCATCGCCACCGACACGTCGGCCGCCGCCAGGAACGGCGCATCGTTGATCCCGTCGCCGACCGCGAGCACCGTACGCCCCTGTGCCTGCAGTTCGCGCAGACGCTCCAGTTTCTGTTCGGGCGTCTGGCGCGCCCGCACCTCATCGATGCCAAGTTGCCGGGCCAGCGCCAACGCTGCGGCGTCGCTGTCGCCGGTCAGCAGCTCCACCGCGATCCCGGCGCCGACGAACTGCGCCAGCGTCTGCGCCGCCTCGGGCCGGGGCACGGTGGCCAGCGTGAACCGCGCCAGCGCCGTCTCGCCCTGCCGTAGCAGCACCACCGTCTCGATCCCGGCGTCGGCCGCCGTATCCGCGGCCCCGATCGAATAGGCGGCACCGTCGATGATGCCGCTGACGCCCTGCCCCGGGACCTGGCGCTGATCGAGCGCGATCTTGCGGCTCGGCGCGTTCGCAAAGGCCCGGGCGATCGGATGGGTCAGTCCCCGTTCGAGCGCCGCCGCCAGCGCCAGGCATTCGGCCTCGTCGCGCGTATCCAGGCATTCCACACCGCTGATGGTCAGGTCGGATCGGGTCAGCGTCCCGGTCTTGTCGAACAGGACCGTGTCGACCCGGGACAGGCGCGACAACGCCGCCGGGTTCGCGGCCAGCACGCCGAGCCGCGCCAGGCGCGAGGCGGCAGCGGCGATCGCAGCCGGCACGGCCAGAGACAGCGCGCACGGACAGCTGGCGACCAGCACCGCGAGCGCGACCGACAGGGCATGGTCTGCTCCGGCATGCCACCACAACGCCGCCCCGCCGACCGCGAGCAGCAGCACGACGAAGATGAACCAGCCGGCCAGGCGGTCGGCGAGGATCTGGAAACGGGGACGCTGCGTCTGCGCCCGCTGCAGCAGCTGTGTGATCTGGGCCAGCCACGTCGACGCGCCGACGCTGCGGGCGCGCAGCGCGAACGGCTGCTGGCCGAGGTTGACACTGCCCGCGAGCAGGGCGTCACCGCTGCGGTGCAGCACCGCGCGGGACTCGCCGGTGAGCAGCGCCTCGTCGAGTTCGGCCGCGGTGTCGAGCAGTTCACCGTCGACCGGGACCGACTCGCCGGGGCCGACGATCAGGCGGTCTCCGACCGCCAGCACACTCAGCGGCACGGTCTCGAGCGTGCCGTCCGGCGTTTCGCGCTGCGCGGTGAGCTTGCGGCGCCCCGCCAGCAGACGCAGCCGCTCGCCGGCCTGGGCGCGGGTGCGGCTCTCGACGAAACGCCCGATGAGCAGGAACATCACGAACATCGTCGCGGTATCGAAGTAGATCTCGCCGCCGCCGAGGACCGTCCGCACCAGCGACGCGACGTAGGCGATGCTGATCGACAACGCCACCGGCACGTCCATGTTCAGGCTGCGCCCCCGTATCGCCTGCCAGGCACCATGCAGGAACGGCCAGCCGGCATAGAACACACCGGGCGTCGCGACGACGAGCTGGGCCCAGCGCAGCAACTGGTCGATGCCGGGATCGATGACGCCACCGTCGGTATAGCTCGGCCATGCGAGCATCATCACCTGCATCGCGCAGATCACGGCAACACCGATCCGCGCGAGCGCGTCGCGGCGTGCGGCGGTCTGTCCCTGCAGGCCTCCGTCCTGGGCCAGCACCTGCGGCTTGAACCCGGCACGGTCGAGCCGGCGCAGCACCTCGGACAGCGGGGCCTGCTCCGGATCGAAGCGGAACTCGACCGTCCGGCTGGTCAGGCTGATGCGCGGATCCGGGGTGACGTCGGCCAGCAGCTTCTCGATCCGGCCGACACAGGCGGCGCAATGCATGCCGTCAGCGCCGATCAGAACCTCGCGGCGGCCACCGCCGACATCGGTGCTGACCGTATCCCGCAGCTCCGGCCGGTCATAGACCGTCCAGTCGATCGCGCTCATCGACGCCCTTCCGGCTCGGTACGCTGCGCCCCCATGATCAGCGCGGGTTGATGATTTTCGGCGCGTCCGGCATCGGCGTGAATCCGTGCGAAGTCGCCAGCATCGTGGTCACCGCACCGGCCACCAGTACCGCCAGCGGCAGTCCGATCAGCAGCAGCAGTTCGATGACAGGCTTGCGCTTGCGGGAGGGGGTCGAGGATGTCGGGTTCATCGGCAGGGGTTCCTAGTCGACTGAGGCAGGCGCGAGGAAGGTCGCGACATGGTCATCGTGGTGCTTCTCCGCATCGGTAGCCTGTACCACGAAGCGCAGCTTCGAAACGCCCCCATGCGGATCCTCGGCTCGTGCGGTCACCGTCACCGACACGTGCTCGCCGCCACCGACCTCGAATTCCGACGGATCGAGCTCGACCTCGGCATCCTCGCCATGCTCTCCGACGAAGCTCGCATTCAGAACGTAACGATGCGCCAGCGCGTCCTTGTTCGACAGCTTGACCGCATAAACGTTCTCGACCCGGCCGTCCGCAAGTTCGCGGTACAGCTGCTTGCGATCGCGCACGACGTCGAAGTTGATCGGACTGCGCAGCAGCACCAGGACCGCGAAGCCGGTGACGACCAGCATCCAGATGATGCCGTAGCCGATCGCGCGCGGACGGAAGATGTGGAACTTGCCTTCGGTGTCGTGCCGCTGGCTGGTGTAATGGATCAGGCCGCGCGGCTTGCCGACCGAGTCCATCACATCGTTGCAGGCGTCGACACAGGCGGCGCAGGCGATGCACTCGTATTGCAGGCCGTTGCGGATGTCGATGCCGGTCGGGCAGACCTGCACGCAGATGGAACAGTCGATGCAGTCACCCGCGGTCTTGCCGGCCTTCTTGGCGACGCTCTTGCGCGGTTCTCCGCGCTGCTCGTCGTAGGCGATGATCAGGGTGTCCTTGTCGAACATCGCCGACTGGAAGCGCGCATACGGGCACATGTACTTGCAGACCTGCTCCCGCAGGAACCCGGCGTTGCCCCAGGTCGCGAATCCGTAGAACACCGACCAGAACAGCGCCCAGCCGCTCAGCTGGAAATGGAATGCCGCCGGGAACAGCTCCCGTGCCGGCACAAAGAAGGAAACGAAGGTCAGGCCGGTGTAGAGGGCGAACACCGCCCACAGCAGGTGCTTGGCACCCTTGCGCAGGACCTTCTCCGAGGTCCAGGACCCGCGATCGAGTTTCATGCGGGCGTAGCGGTCACCCTCGGTCCAGCGCTCGATCCACATGAACGCCTCGGTCCAGACGGTCTGCGGACAGGCAAACCCGCACCACAGTCGTCCCGCCAGGGTGGTGAAGAAGAAAAGCGTGAACGCGGCCATCATCAGCATCGCGGTCAGCAGGTAGAAATCCTGCGGGACCAGCGTCAGCCCGAGCACGTGAAAGCGCCGGTGCGGCAGATCAAACAGCACCAGCGGATGACCGTTCCAGGTCAGCCATGGAGTGATGTAGTAAAGGCCCAGCAACGCGTATACCGCGATCACGCGCATACGGGCATAACGCCCCTTGACGTCCCGCGCGTAGATCTTTTCCGCGGACTGGTAGAACGAAACCGACTGTTCTTGATTGCTCATGCGCCTGCCGAGGTTTCGTTGCTTGAGACGACGCGCGCCTCAGTCAACGTTGATGGGGTGGATCGAATGCACCGGGAGAAGGTTGTGCCAACAGTGCGGCGGACAGCGCCGGGATCGCGGCAAGGGCCCACAACACCACGAAGACGAGGGCGAGATTCTCGAATTCGATCGTCTCGCCATCGCCAGGTAGCGCCAGCAGCCACGCCGCCAGCAACACCACCGCCCCGAGAAACGAGGACCATGCGGTGATTGCCAGCAGGCGTAGCCCTGGCCGTGCGCCCAGTGCCCGCTCTCGGGCCGCTCGCAGGATTGCGGCGGCCTCTTCCGGATGCGGGTCGAGTTCTGACATGGATGAACCCTTATCGTTAGTGCGAGAGGCTGTAGACGTAGGCCGCGACGACCTTGATCTCATCCTTGCTCAGCAGCGGCTGGTGCGCGGGCATCTTGCCCTGGCGGCCGTTGACGAGCGTCTGCCGGATGCGATCGGTGGTCCCGCCGTACAGCCAGACGTTGTCCGTCAGGTTCGGCGCGCCCAGCATCGGGTTGCCCTTGCCGTCCGGGCCATGGCAGGCCATGCACGTGGTGTTGAACTGCGCCATGCCCTTTTCGCGGACCGCCGGATCAAGCGATGGATCGCCCCAGTGCGCCACGGTCTTGACCAGCGCCTCGAGCGTGTCCTTGTCCATCGTCGCGCCCAGCGGCGGCATGATGCCGGTCCGGCCGTTGGTGATCGACGCGACGATCGTCTCCGGCGAACCGCCGTACAGCCAGTCGTTGTCGGTCAGGTTGGGAAACCCGATCGCGCCCTTGGCATCCGCACCATGGCAACCGGCGCAGTTGTTCAGGAACACGTCCTTGCCCAGCGACAGCGCCGCCGGATTCTTCGACAGCTCCGCCGGGCCCTGGTCGCCGAACTGGGCGAAGATCGCCTCACGCTTGGCCTCGACCTTCTCCAGACGTTCCTGCAACTGCTTGTCGGAGGTCCAGCCGAACTGCCCGCCGAAGTTGCCCAACCCCGGGTACACGGCGAGGTAGACCACCGCGAAGACCACCGTGAGCACGAACAGATTCAGCCACCAGCGCGGCAACGGATTGTTGTACTCGCGCAGGTCACCGTCCCAGACGTGTCCCGTGTCCTCGGTGGTCATCTTTCCCTTGGCGTTCGAGAACAGCAGCCACAGGGCCCCGATCATTGACATCACCGTGATGGCGATGACAAACCAACTCCAGAAGGCGCTCATCGACGTGTCTCCTTGGCGCGCTTGCCGTAGGCATGGACGAACACATCGTCCCCGGCCTCGGCAACCAACCATCCGTATCCCAGCAGGGTCATCACCGTCGCGCTCGCGACGAACCAGTGCCAGTACTCGAGCAGGACGTTCATGCGCGTCCCTCCCCGGCCTGCACCGCCGTGTCCTCGTCACGCAGCGGCATCTGCGCCGCGTCGTCGAAGCGGTGGCGGTTGCGCGCCGAATACGCCCAGTAGGTGATGCACAGGAACGCGATCATCAGCACTGCCGTAATGATGCCGCTGATCATGAGGCACCTCCCGGCGCTGCCGGCGCCTCGGTGGCGGCCTGTGCCGGCGCCTGCGGTACCTTCAGCGACTGCAGGAACGCGATCAGCGCATCCATCTTGGTCTTGCCGGCCACGGCCTGCGGCGCCCCGGCGATCTCATCCTCCGGGAACGGCACGCCGACGATTTTCAGTGCCCGCATCATCGCCTGCACCTCTTCGCCGTCGACCGCCTGTTCGGCCAGCCACGGATAACCGGGCATGTTCGACTCCGGCACGACGTCACGCGGATTCAGCAGGTGGATCCGGTGCCAGTCGTCGCTGTAGCGGCCACCGACACGGGCCAGATCCGGACCGGTACGCTTGGAACCCCACTGGAACGGATGATCCCAGACCGACTCACCGGCGGTGGAGCGCGGACCGTAGCGGAGCACCTCTTCGTGCAGGCCACGGACCATCTGCGAATGGCAGTTGTAGCAGCCCTCGCGGACGAAGACATCGCGGCCGGCCACCTGCAGCGGCGTGCGCATCTGCAATCCCGGCGCCGGCTCGGTCGCGGCCTTCTGGAACATCAGCGGGACGATCTCGACCAGACCGCCGAAGGCGATCGCGACGACGATCAGGATCCCCAACCAGCCAACGTGTTTTTCAACGATCTCGTGGTTCATGCCGAGGCCTCCGCAGTGTTCGCCACGGTCCGAGGAGTCGGGCTGGCGATGGTTTTCCAGACGTTCCAGGCCATGACCAGCATGCCGCTGAGGAACACCACACCACCGAGCAGACGCACGCCGTAGTACGGATACGTCGCTTTCAGGCTTTCAATGAAGCTGTAGGTCAGCGTGCCGTCGTCCTCGACTGCGCGCCACATCAGGCCCTGCATCACACCGGCGATCCACATCGCGGTGATGTACAGCACGGTGCCGATCGTCGACAGCCAGAAATGCAGGTTGATAGCCGGGATGCTGTACATCTGCGGCTTGTTCCACAGGCGCGGAATCAGCACGTAGATCGAACCGATCGAGATCATCGCGACCCAGCCCAGCGCACCGGAGTGCACATGGCCGATCGTCCAGTCGGTGTAGTGCGACAGCGCGTTGACCGTCTTGATCGACATCATCGGACCTTCGAAGGTCGACATGCCGTAGAACGACAGCGACACGATCATGAACTTCAGGATCGGATCGTCGCGCAGCTTATGCCAGGCACCCGACAGCGTCATGATGCCGTTGATCATGCCGCCCCAGGACGGCGCCAGCAGGATCAGCGAGAACACCATGCCCAGCGACTGCACCCAGTCCGGCAGCGCGGTGTAGTGCAGATGGTGCGGACCGGCCCACATGTAGATCGAGATCAGCGCCCAGAAGTGGACGACCGAGAGGCGATAGCTGTAGATCGGGCGGCCGGCCTGCTTCGGCACGAAGTAGTACATCATGCCGAGGAAGCCCGCGGTCAGGAAGAAGCCGACGGCGTTATGCCCGTACCACCACTGCACCATCGCGTCGACCGCGCCCGAATAGGCGCTGTACGACTTGGTCAGGCTGACCGGAATGGCCGCGCTGTTGACGATGTGCAGAACCGCGACGGCGATGATGAAGGCGCCGTAGAACCAGTTGGCCACGTAGATGTGGCTGGCCTTGCGGACCGCGATAGTTCCGAAGAAGACCACCGCATACGCCACCCAGACCGCGGCGATCAGCAGATCGATCGGCCACTCGAGCTCGGCGTACTCCTTCGACTGGGTTATCCCCAACGGCAGCGTGATCGCGGCAGAGACGATCACCACCTGCCATCCCCAGAACGTGAAGCTCGCCAGCTTCGGCAGGAACAGGCCGACCTGCGAGGTTCGCTGCACGACCCAATACGAGGTCGCAAACAGCGCGGATCCGCCAAACGCGAAAATCACCGCATTGGTATGCAGTGGGCGCAGGCGACTGAAGGTCAGGTAGGGGATATCGAAATTCAGCGCCGGAAACATCAACTGCGCGGCGATGATGACGCCGACCAGCATTCCGACGATCCCCCATACGACCGTCATGACGGCGAACTGGCGTACCACGGTGTCGTGGTAGACCGGCGCCGGAGCGGTTGTTGTGGACATTGGCACTCCCGAGTTGTCAGGTCCTTATGCGGACCCGCGTCATTGTCGGGAGCCCCCCCTCTGCGAACATTGACTTGCGTCAACGCCCTCCGGAGGCGTCTTTTCGCGGCCTGTCAGCGGCGCGTTTTGAGGTGCTCGCGCAGCGCGTGCAGCACCGGGTCGCAGAGGTCGACCGCATTGGTCGGATGCGCGATGCTGTTGGCCGTGACCAGGCGCGCCGCGCCGGCCTCGGTCAGCAGGGCCTCGGCCTGTCCGGCGAACACCGCATGCACCGCGAGGCACACCGGCGGGGCGAATCCCTCGGCAATCAGACCCCGCACCGTCTTCGACATGGTATTGCCGGTGGACAGAATGTCGTCGATCAGCACCGGCGTGCGCTCGCGCCAGTTCGCGACCTCCGGCAGCTTGACGTCGACATCCTCGTCGCCGTGGCGCGTCTTCTCGAGCAGGATGAACGGTGCATTGGCCAGCTCGGCCGCCGCGCCCACCCACTGCAGGCTCTCCTGGTCCGGCCCCACCAGCAGGGGTTTTTCGATGTTGCGCCGGATCCAGTCGGCCATCAGCGGCACCGCACTGACGACCGTTGCGGGGATCCGGTACAGGGCGTCGAGGCGGTGATAACGGTGCAGATGCGGATCGACCGTCACCAGATAGTCGAAATGGTTCGAGATCAGATGCGCGAACGGCCGCGCGGAGACCGCCTCGCCGCTGTGAAAACGCTTGTCCTGGCGCATGTAGGCCAGATACGGGGCCACCAGTCCGACCGACAGCGCCCCCAATTCGCGCGCGGTGTAGGCCACCGACAACAGCGGAAACAGGATCTCGTCGGGGCTGCGCAGCGAGCAGAACACGACGCAGTGGCGTCCGGCGAGGCGCGCGTCGACGCGCACCAGCGACTCGCCGTCGGGAAACCGGTGCAGTCCGACCGGCACTTCTTCGAAATCGCCCTGTTCCGCCATCCGGTTCGCGAACGGCGACCGTCCCTCGAAGCACAGCAACAACGGATTCAACCGTTCTTCAGACACACGATCTCCGGGTGGTCCTCAAGATAGTCCAGCGCAAAGGCGATTTCGCCTGCGCTATCAGCATGCAAGGTGAACATGGGCTGGCCGGCCACCAGACGCTCGCCGAGGTGAACGTGCAGGTCGACGCCGGCTGCCGGATCGCGAGGCGCCCCGGCGAATTTCGCCAGCCGCGACAGCTTGCGGCTGTCGATGTTGCTGACGATGCCACTCTGCGGCGCCACGCAGGGGCGATGAAAACGCGAAACCGGGGGCTCGCGCAAGCCGCCCTGTGCCTCGGCGATCGCCTGGAACTTGGCCCAGGCCCTGCCGCTGTCGAGAATCTCCGCGGCCCGCGCCAGCCCGCTGCCAGGGTCCGCCCCGGTCCCCAGCTCGATGATCGCGCCGGCCAGCTCGAGCGAGCGCTCACGCAGATCGTCCGGCGCGGCCGGCTGGTTCTGCAGCACCGCGAGCACATCCCGCGCCTCCAGCGCCGGGCCGATGCCGTTGCCGACCGGCTGGCTGCCGTCGGTGAGCAGCGGCCGCACCTCCAGCCCCAGCACCTGCCCGACCGCGACCATGCGATCGGCCAGGCGCTGCGCGGCCTCGCGCGAGCGCACCTTGGCCGTCGGACCGACCGGAAGGTCGATCACCACATGGGTCGAGCCCGCGGCCACTTTTTTCGACATCACGCTGGCGACGAGCTGGCCGGCGCTGTCGAAGTCGAGCGGGCGCTCCACCCGGATCAGCACGTCGTCGGCCGGCGACAGCTGCACCGCCCCGCCCCAGACGATGCAGCCGTTCTCGCGCTCGACGACCTTGCGCATCCGCGCGAGACTCAGCTCGACCGGCGCCAGGGTCTCCATGGTGTCGGCGGTTCCGGCCGGCGAGGTGATCGCGCGGGACGACGTCTTCGGGATGGTCAGCCCGGCGGCCGCGACGATCGCCACCACGATCGGCGTGGTGCGATTGCCCGGCAGCCCGCCGATGCAGTGCTTGTCGACAATCGGGTGGCGCCCCCAGTCGACGCGCGAGCCGACCTCGACCATCGCCCGCGTCAGCGCCACGGTTTCGTCCTGATTCAGCTGCTCGCCCGCGCAGGCAGTCACGAACGCCGCCAGCTCCAGCTCCGAATACCGGCCGGCGGCGACATCGGCGATGATCGCGCGGATGGCTTGATCGGGCAGCGTCTGGCCGTAGACCTTGGCCCGCAGGAACGACAGCGAATCCAGCGGCTCGGGATGCGACAGCTCGGCGGTGTCGCCCTCGTGCGCGTCGAGCAGTTTCCAGGCGACTTCCGACAGCGCGGCTTCGTCGGCCTCGATCCAGTCGGCCGACACCACGTTGAGCGTGGCGATCACTTCCTTGTGACTGCGCCGGATCCGGACCCGCGACAGCGCCTCGAACCCCTCCGACCGGCACACCGCACTGTCGGCGCGCAGGAAGATGACCGGGGTCTGGTAGGTGTCGATGCCGGCCCGGGTCAGCCGCAGCAGCGCGGAAGCGTGCTTGTCCATCTCACCGCCCCCGCGTGCAGTGGGTTCCGGACGATCCTGCCGGCGCCATCAAGGCTCCTCGGCGAAATCGTCGGTGTCGTCCAGCGCCCAGTGGTTCTGCCCCAGCGCCTCGTCCCATTCCTGGGTGACCACGGCCTCGGCGTTGCAATGCATGCACCGCAGGCGCAGGCCCTCGACCTGCTGCTCCGGCGCAATCGTCATCTCGGCACCACAGGACGGGCAGGACCGCTGCACTGCAGGATGGGACTCGCTCATGGATCACTCCGCTCGCCGATGGGCCGCATACGATAGCCTGCCCGGCGGAAATCGAGTATTGACCCGTGTCAGCGCCCTTGCGGCGTCAACGGCGCAGCCCGCCGGCCATGATCTCAGGCCACCGGCAGGACCGTGGCGGCGACCTCCGCCCTGCGGGTGTGGCCGACCGCGACCGCCTGATTGCCGCCCCGGCGCTGCGCCTGCCCCAGCGCATCGTCGAGCAGACCGATCAGGGTTTCGGGGTCCACCACCCCGCTGCGCCAGTAGCTGACCACACCGATCGACGCGGTGACGGCGAACACCCGCCCCTGCCCGGCCTTGTGCGTCGCCGCCTCGATCCCCTTGCGCATGCGCTCGGCGACCTGCATGGCGTCTTCGAGGCCGGATTCGCGCAGGATGATCGAAAAGGTGTCGCTGCCGGTCCGGGCCACCGTGTCGTCCTCGCGCACCTGCTGCAGCAGCTGGTGCGCGACCTTCCGGAGCACCGCGTCGCCGCGGGCGCGCCCGAACTGCCGGTTGACGCGCTGCAGACCATCGACATCGAGCCGCAGGACCGCCAGCGGCCGCCCCTTGCGGCGGGCATGCGCCAGCTCGTCCTGGATCCGGCGCGCAAAATACTCCGCAGCGAACACGCCCGTCAGCGGATCGCGGAGGCCGTCGCAGTGCGGCCGGATCCGCCGGTCCAGCAGCAGCACCGCCAGCATTGCCAGTCCCATGTAGAGGAACAGCCCCGCGTCGGCGCGCAGCGCCGCCACCGGCTCCGCGCCCCCGAGCACGCGCAGCAGCCACCAGCCGGCGGGAAGCGCCGCGACGGCGAGCGCCAGCCACACCGGAAAGCGCGCGGTGTCGTCCTGCCTGGAATGTCGGCTCGAATGAAGCATGGATGGCCCCACATTGAACGAGCGCGCGCGCCCACGCGCGTCCCGGGCGCCGGAAGCCCCCAATCCGGCGGGTGAACGGCATCCCGATGCAGACCGCCCGCCGCGGCCGCCGCCACGCCGGCTCCGACACCCCCGGTTGACGGGGATCAATGTCCGGGGCTGCAATGACGGGCACGATCCGCCCAAGACTATCGGGGACGTCTCATGAGTCAGTACCAACGCATTCTGGTGATCGCCGACAACGGCCTGCGGCGGACGCCGGCGATCGAACGCGCGGCGCAGCTGGCCAAGGCGACCGGCGCGGAGCTGCATCTGTGCCTGTTCGACCACCATGCCGGCATTGCCGCGATCGGCACCGTCTCCGAGGAAGTCATGGCGCTGGCCAAGGCCGGCTTCCTGCGCGAGCGCGAGGAATGGCTCGCCGACGAGGCCGCCGCGCTGGAAGCCGAAGGCGCCACGGTCCGGACCGACGTGGTCTGGGGCAAGCCGGTCCACGAGAAGGTGATCGGCAAGGTCGCCGAGATCAAGCCGGATCTGGTGATCAAGGACGTACACGCCGAATCGGCGGTGAGGCGCCTGCTGTACACCCCGCTCGACTGGCAGCTGATGCGGCTGTGCCCCGCGCCGCTGCTGCTGGTCAACTCGCAGGCGCATCCGCTGCCCCAGCGGGTCATCGCCTCGGTCGACACCGGCGTGATCGGCGAGGACGCCGAAGCGCTCAACGATCAGGTCGTGCGCTGCGCGCTGCAGCTGGCACTGCAATGCAATGCCAGCCTGCATCTGGCGCACGCCTTCGACGGGCTGACCACCGCCGCGGCGGTCGATCCGCAGGGCGACGGTCTGCTGATCTCCGAGGCCTACGAAGCCCTGCGCGAGAGCCGCAAGGAGCGCTTCGACAGCTTCGCCGCGCGCCACGGCGTCCCCGAAGACCACAAGCATTTCATCGACGGGCCCTGCGCCGAAGCCATCGGCGACCTGGCCGACGTCACCGCGGCCGACGTGGTCGCGGTCGGCTCGGTCTACCGCGAAGGGCTGGAACGCCTGATCCTCGGCAGCAGCGCCGAACGCATCCTGCACCGGCTGCATTGCGACGTCCTGGTGGTGAAACCGCCGGAGTTCATCCACGTGCTCGCCGAGCATCTCGACATCCCCGAGGAGCTGCTGCCGCCGTTCCCGGCCTGAGCGGTGACGCCGACGCCGCACCGATCCGCGACGCCGTGAGCGGGACGCAGCCAGCCGGGCAGCCGCCGGTCCTGCTCAGCGCCCGTGGTCTGGCCAAGGTCTACGACGGCGAGTCCCCGGTACAGGCCCTGCGCGGCGTCGACCTCGACCTGCGGGCGGCCGAGTTCGTGGTGCTGCTCGGGGCGTCCGGCAGCGGCAAGTCGACCCTGCTCAACATCCTCGGTGGACTCGAAACCGCCAGCAGCGGACAGGTGGTCTACCAGGACCACGACCTGACCCGCGCCGGCGACCGCGCGCTGACCCGGTACCGCCGCGAACACGTCGGCTTCGTATTCCAGTTCTACAACCTGATCGCGAGCCTGACCGCGCGCGAGAACGTCGAGGCGGTGACGGAGATCGCCCGCAATCCGCTGACTCCGGAGGAGGCCCTGACCGCGGTCGGGCTCGAACACCGCCTCGATCACTTCCCGGCCCAGCTCTCCGGCGGCGAGCAGCAGCGCGTCGCCATCGCCCGCGCCATCGCCAAGCAGCCGGATCTGCTGCTGTGCGACGAGCCCACCGGCGCGCTCGATTCGCATACCGGCATCCGCGTGCTCGAAGCGCTGGACGAGGTCAATCGCAGGCTGCGCACGCTGACCGTCGTCATCACCCACAACGCCGTCATCGCCGACATGGCCGACCGCGTCCTGCGCCTGTCCGACGGGCGTATCGTCGGCGAGCACCGCAACGCCACCCGCCGCGCGCCGCGCGATCTGCAATGGTGACATGAGCGTCCTGGTCCACAAGCTGGCGCGCGACCTGTGGCGCCTGCGCGGCCAGGCACTGGCGATCGCGCTGGTCGTCGCCAGCGGCGTGGCGACCTACGTGATCGCCCACAGCACCATGCAGTCGCTGGCGCTGACCCAGCGCGAGTTCTACCGGGACAGCCGCTTCGCCGACGTGTTCGTCGCGCTGATCCGGGCCCCGCGCGAGATCGAGTCGGTCATCACCGCCATCGACGACGTCGAGACCGTCGAAACGCGGGCACGTGCCGCCGCGCTGGTCGACGTGCCGGGATTCGACGATCCGGTCAGCGCGGAAGTGCTGTCGCTGCCCGATCCGAGGAAGGGCCTCAACCGGCTCTATCTGCGCGCCGGGCGCCTGCCGGCCTCGGACCGCGAGATCGCCGTCAACGAGGCCTTCGCCGAAGCCCATGACCTGCATCCGGGCGACCGCCTCCGGATCACGCTGCGCGGCCGCCAGCGCCAGGTCACGATCACCGGCATCGCGCTGTCCGCGGAGTTCGTCTACCTGGTCCGGCCGGGCGACCTATTCCCGGACTACAAGCGCTACGGCGTGTTCTGGATGGCCCGCGAACCGCTCGACGCCGCCGAGGGGCTGGACGGCGCCTTCAACGACCTGCTGCTGCGGCTGCGCCCGGGCGCGGACCCGCGGCCGGTGATCGAGCGGCTCGACCGCGTCCTCGCCCCCTACGGCAGCGTCGGCGCGATCGCCCGCGAGGACCAGACCTCGCACCGCTACCTCACCGACGAGATCCGCCAGTGGGAAGTCCAGGCGACGATCCTGCCGGCGATCTTCCTCGGCGTCGCGGCGTTCCTGCTCAACGTGGTGATGATGCGCCTGCTCAAGCAGGAGCGATCGCAGGTCGCCGTGCTGCGCGCATTCGGCTACAACCGGCTCGAGATCGGCTGGCACTACCTGATGCTCGCCGGCAGCATCGTGCTGCTCGGCTCGGCGCTCGGCGTCGCGGTCGGCGGCTGGCTCGGCGCCGGCATGTCGCGGGTCTACCAGGAGTTCTTCCGCTATCCCTATCTGCACTACGTGCTGTCGACACGCGTGATCGCGTCCGGCATCGCCGTCAGCGCCGGCGCGGCCCTGCTGGGGGCGGCGACCGCGGTATACCGGGCCGCGCGCCTGCCGCCGGCGCAGGGCATGCGGCCGGAACCGCCGCCGCGCTACCGCATCACCCGCTTCGAGACCAGCCGGCTGCGGCACTGGCTGTCGCCGGCGACGCGGATGGTGGTGCGCAACCTGATGCGCCAGCCGCTGAAATCCGGACTGACCGTGCTCGGCATCGCGTTCTCGGCGTCGATCCTGGTCGTCGGCGGCCTGATGGAGGACGCGATCGACTACCTCGTCGACGTGCAGTTCCGCCAGGCCCTGCGCGCCGACCTGACCGTCAGCTTCGACGACGTCAAGCACGAAAGCGTCGTGCACGAGCTGGCGGCGATGCCGGGCGTCCACCGGGTGGAGCCGATGCGCGCGGTCGCGGTCCGCCTCCAGGCCGGCCATCGCCACGAACGCAGCGCGATCCAGGGCCTCGAGCCCGACGGCCGCCTCTACCGGCTGCTCGACGCGGATTTCCGCCCGGTGGCGATCCCCGACCAGGGCCTGATGATGACCGACATGCTCGCCGCCAAGCTCGGGCTGCAGGTCGGCGACACCGTGCGCGTGGAGGTGCTGGAAGGCAATCGCCCCACCCGCGAGGTGACGCTGGTGGGCATCACCCATGAACTGACCGGGACCAGCGCCTACATGCGCCGCGGGGCCCTCAACCGCCTGCTGCGCGAAGGCGACGTCGTCACCGGCGCGTTCCTCGGCGTCGAGCGCAGCGCGTTGCCCAGGCTGTATCGCGACATCAAGTCGACGCCCCGCATCGCCGGCGTCATGAACCGCCAGGTCGCGATCGACAGTTTCACCGAGACGATGGCCGGCAACATGCTGATCTTCGGCGCGGTGCTGCTGGTGCTGGCGTCGACGATCGCGGTCGGCGTCGTCTACAACAGCATGCGCGTGGCGTTCTCGGAGCGCGAACGCGAACTGGCCAGCCTGCGGGTGCTCGGCTATACCCGCTTCGAGACCGGCATGATCCTGCTCGGCGAGATCGCCACGCTGACCCTGATCGCGCTGCCGATCGGCGGCGTGATCGGCTGGTGGCTCAGCGCGTTGATGGTGGAGGCATCGAATTCCGACCTGTACCGGATTCCGGTCGTGATCGAACCGCAGACCTACGCCTACGCCGCCTCGGTGATCCTGATCGCCAGTACCCTGTCGTCGCTGCTGATGATCCGCTTCATCCGCCGGATGGATCTGGTCTCGGCCCTGAAGGTACCGCAATGAATACGATGACCCGACGTCTCCTGCTGCCCGGCGCCATCGGCGCCGCCATCGTCGTCGCGATCGCGCTGGCCTACCGCAGCCCCGCGGTCGGCGTCAGCGCGGTGGAGGTGGCGCGGGGCCCGGTCCAGGTCGTCGTCGAGGAGGACGGCGTCACCCGGATCCGGGAGCGCTACACCGTGACCCCGCCGGTGACCGGCTACGTCTCGCGCCTGGACTACCACGTCGGCGATCCGGTCCAGGCGGGGCAGCTGCTGTTCGAGCTCGAACCGCTGCCGGCCTCCGCGCTCGACGCCCGCGCACGCGCCGAGGCCACCGCCGCGGTCGCGCGGGCGCAGGCCGCCGAGCGCGCGGCCCGGACCGCGGCCCAGGCCGCCGCCGCCAGCGCCGACTTCGCACGCCGGGAGGTCTCCCGGCTCAAACCGTTGATGCAGTCCGGTGCGGTCTCGCGCAACCAGTACGATCAGGCCGTGGCCGAAGCCGACCGCACCGCGGCCAACCTTGCCTCGGCGCAGTCCGCGATCGAGGTCGCACGCTACGAACGGGTCGCCGCCGAAACCGCGCTGCAATACGCTGGCGGCGCCCGCGAAAGCGGCGACCGGATCAAGGTCGCCGCGCCGGTCAGCGGCTCGATCCTGGCCATCCACCGCGAGGACGAGGGCGTGGTCCAGGCCGGCGCCGAGATCCTGTCGATCGGCGATCCGCACTCGCTGGAGATCGTCGTCGACGTGCTGTCCCCGGACGCCGTGCGGATCCGTCCCGGCATGGCGGTGTGGCTGGAGCGCTGGGGCGGCGACGCCGATCTGGCGGCACGCGTCCGCGAAGTCGAGCCGGTCGCATTCACCAAGGTCTCGGCGCTGGGCGTCGAGGAGCAGCGGGTCCGCGTGATCTGCGACATCACCGCGCCGGCCGGGCAGTGGACGCGCCTCGGCGACGCGTATCGGGTCGAGGCCCGTTTCGTCCTGCTCGACCAGCCGGACGTGTTGCGCATCCCGCACAGCGCGCTGTTCCGCAGTGCCGGCGAGCAGTGGTCGGTCTTCGTCGTCGACGGAGACCGCGCGCGTCTGCGTGCGGTCGAACCCGGCGCGCGCGGCCTGCTCTACACCGAAATCCGCACGGGCCTGGCAGCCGGTGATCGCGTCGTCAGCTTCCCGGACGACCGCATCCGCGACGGCGTGCGCATCGCCGTCGACACCGCGTCGTGACCCGTCGGATCGGCAGCCGTGACGCCGCTCAGTCGGCCTCGTCTCCGGCGCCGTCGTCCCGCCGATCCATCGGCGGCGTCCGGATCGCCTCCCGCGCCGCCCGGCCGACGACGCGATTGACCCCGCGAATCGAACCGTAGACCGCCCCGGCGATGAGGTCGTGGGTCTGCCGGACGACGCGCGCAGCGCCGCGCGTCGCCGGAATCGACTCGAGGACGCCGAACGGAATCCCCGCGATACCCTGATGGATCTTCTGCACGGTGGCCGTTCCGGCATCGACGGTGTACTCCGCCACCCGCTGCAGGTCGTCGACCTGCTGCCGCAGCCGGACGATGGCGCGCAGCTCGCCCCAGACCGCACCACTGCGGCGCAACGCGACGGCGGCCGTCCTGATCCGGCCGTCGACGTGCCGCAGCCGATCCGCCGCCGTCAGCAGCAGGGCGGCGGCAACGGCCAGCAGCAGCCCCTCAAGCCAGACCATGGGTCCGCACCTCGGACTGCACACCGGATTTGAGCAGCTCGTCCTGCAGGATCTGCGCGGTCCGTTCGTAGACCCGGCGCCGGATGCCCCCCGGCACGACGGCGCCGAGCGGCCCGGCAAAGCGCGACTCCCGCGCGGCCAGTTCGATCGGATTGAGAATCTCGACGCTGATCAGCGGCGCCCCGCCCCGGGGCAGCAGCGCCGCCGCATCCGCCGGCAGTCTGGAGAAGGCCGCGGTCAGCTGTGCGTGATCCTGCAGCAGCGTGTCGATCAGGCGCTGCTGCTGCCGCAGCCGCAACAGCAGCCACGTGGCCATCGCGACCAGCAACAGCATCGGCAGAATGATCCAGTCGTGCATCGGATGCTCCGGCAGGCGGACAAAGCCGCACCTTAGCGGCTGCGGACCGATCCGTCTCCGGCCGCCGCGCCGCGCCCGGCGATCCCCAGCGCCGCCGCCGTCAGCAGCGAACCGAGCAGCGCCAGCGCCATGTCCTTGTGCGCATCCCAGATGTCGCCCTGCGTCCCCAGATAGGCCTGGCCGAGATCGCCGCCGAAAACCTCGGCCGCGGCCCACTCGAACAGCTCGAACAGCATCGAACCGGCCGCCAGCACGCTCAACGGGAACAGCCACGCACGCCAGCCCCGCACCGAGCCGTCGGCGCACAGCAGTTCCTGCGCCGGCCGGAACAGCAGCAGCCCGTAGAGGAAATGCACCAGACGGTCGAAATGATTGCGCTGCAGGTCCAGCCAGTCGTTCAGACCGCGCCCGGACAGGGCTTCGACCCAGCGGTCATAGGGCACCTCGGCGTAGGTGTAGTGCGCCCCGATCTCGTGCAGCACGCCGAAACAGAACAGCAGGACATAGGCGCGATCGCTGAACGGATGGCGGCGGTGCCGGGCGACCAGCGCCGCGACCCCGACCGCGACCAGCACGTTTTCCAGCGCCCAGTCCTGGCGGTACCAGGGCGCGATCGCCAGCGCGGTCCAGATGAGTGCGAAAACCGCGAGCAGGACCGCAGGCAGGCGTCCCTCAGATGGCCTGGGCATGCCGCTGCACACCGGTGACGGTGGGCGGCGGGCTGTAGGCGTCGAAGACCTGGGCGACATTGCGCGCGAGCAGGCGCCCGGCCGGCGTCACCCGGATCGCCTCATGCTCCCAGCACACCAGTCCGTCCTGCTCCAGCGCCATCAGGCGCTGCAGCTCGTGCGCGAAGTGGCGCTCGAAGCGCACGCCGTAGTCGCGCTCGACCGCGCGGGTGTCGACCTGGCCACGGCACATGAGATCCTCGATCACCCGTCGCCGCAGCTGGTCCTCCGGACTCAGCCACAACCCGCGTTCGATCGGCAGATGGCCGGAATCGACGGCGGCGTTGTACTGCTTCATGTCCTTGGTGTTCTGGCTGTAGCAGTCGCCGATGCGGCTGATCGCGCTCATGCCGAGCCCGAGCAGGTCGCTGCCACCCTGGGTCGAATAGCCCTGGAAGTTGCGCTGCAGGTCGCCGTGCTCCAGCGCCCGCGCCAGATCGTCGTCCGGCCGCGCGAAGTGATCCATGCCGATGTAGACGTAACCGTGACTGGTCAGGAATTCGATCGAGCGCTGCAGCAGTTCCATGCGCTGATCCGGCGTCGGCAGATCCTTGAGCCTGATCTGGCGCTGCGCCTTGAACAGGTGGGGCATGTGCGCGTAGGCGTAGACCGCGATCCGGTCCGGGCCGGCGTCGGCCACCGCGGCCAGCGTCTCGGTGAACGATTCGAGGGTCTGCTTCGGCAGCCCGTAGATCAGGTCCAGCGACACCGACTTGAAGCCGGCCTCGCGCGCCTGACGGATCGCGCGCCAGCTCAGCTCCGCCGGCTGCACGCGGTTGATCGCATCCTGCACGTCGGCATTCAGGTCCTGGACGCCGAAACTGACCCGGTTGAATCCCAACGCCGCCAGACCGGCGAGGGTCTCGTCCTCCAGGGTGCGCGGATCGATCTCGATCGAGTACTCGCGGTCCTCGCTCTCACTCAGCCCGAAGTGGTAGTCCAGCGCCCCGATGATGCGGCCGAACTGGCTCGCCGTCAGGATCGTCGGCGTGCCGCCACCGAAATGCAGCTGGCGGATCGATCGGCGCCGGCCGAACAACTGCCCCTGCAGCGCGATCTCGTGGACCAGACGCTTGACGTACTGCTCGATCTTCTCGGGCTGGCGCGTGATCAAGCGCGTGCAGCCGCAGTAGTAGCAGGGGCTGGAGCAGAACGGCACGTGGATGTAGACCGACAGCGGGTCGGTATCGCTGCGCTCGATCGCGCGTACCAGATCGTCCTCGCCGAACCGGGCGTCGAACTGCAGGGCCGTCGGATACGAGGTGTACCGCGGCACCGGCGCGCTGTAACGGCGGATCAGGTCCGGTTTGAATTCTGGAACGGTCTGCACGGCGTGGCTCATTTGGTCTGTCATTGGCGCACAGGCTCGGGGATCACCCCCTGCAGCCGCATTGACCCGCGTCAATCAGCGCCGAACCCGGACGACGCGGATCCACGCTTGTGAAGCGTGTCAAGCGACCTTACAATGCGCGACCCAAACTCCCCTCCATCCGCATGCACCGATGCCCTGCGGGCGGAGGTGGGGCTTGTCTATTCGGAATGAATCGGGAGATTTCGCATCGCACTAGAACGTGAAGATCGGCGCAACCAGCACATTGCTGCGCCGCGCGTACGCGTCATTGCAGAGGACGGCACCCAGCTCGGCATCCTGCCGACGCGTGAGGCTTTGGCCCGCGCGCAGGAAGAAGGCCTGGATCTGGTGGAGGTTTCACCCAACGCCGAACCGCCGGTCTGCAAGATCATGGACTACGGCAAGTACCTTTATCAGAAGGACAAGGCCGCCCACGCTGCGAAAAAGAAGCAGAAGCAGACCGTGGTCAAGGAAATCAAGTTCCGCCCCTCCACCGAGGAGGCCGATTTCCAGACCAAGATGCGCTCGATCACCCGCTTCCTGGAAGAAGGCGACAAGGTCAAGATCACCGTCCGCTTCCGCGGCCGCGAGATGGCGCACCAGGAGCGTGGCATGGAGGTCATGAACCGCCTGCGCGAAACCCTGGGCGACACCGTTCAGGTCGAGCAGTGGCCGAAGATGGAAGGCCGACAGTCGGTGATGGTGATCGCACCGAAACGGAAGTAGAATACGCGGTTCACGTCTGGCGGCACGTTCGCCCGACATGGCGGGACGCCCCGGTTCGGGTCGGCCCGCAGCAGCAAGGAAGTCCTCGACTCCATCTGATGGAAACGAGGCCCGGTCAGCTCCTCGGCAGGGATGCGAAGCCGGCAATGGACCTTTATTAGGAGTAAACAATGCCGAAGTTGAAAACCGTGAAAAGCGCGGCCAAGCGCTTTGCCAAGACCGGCAAAGGCGGCTTCAAGCGTTCCCATTCGCACAAGCGCCACATCCTGACCAAGAAGCCGGCGAAGCGCATTCGTCAGCTGCGCGGCGAGACGCAGATCCATGCGTCGGACGTCCGTGAAGTCCGTCAGATGCTTCCGTACGCCTAACCGAATAGGGAGAACCGCACATGGCACGCGTCAAGAGGGGCGTCACCGCCCGCGCAAAGCACAAGAAAGTCCTCAAGAAGGCCAAGGGTTACTACGGCTCCAAGTCCCGTCAGTTCCGCTCGGCCAAGCAGCAGGTCATCAAGTCCGGCCAGTACGCCTACCGTGACCGTCGCGTCAAGAAGCGCGAGTTCCGCGCCCTGTGGATCATCCGCATCGGTGCCGCGAGCAAGGAACTGGGTCTGTCGTACAGCCGATTTATGAACGGGCTCGCCAAGGCCGGCGTCGCCCTTGATCGCAAGGTCCTCGCGGATCTGGCGATGAACGACAAGGTGACCTTCGGCGCTCTGGTGGCCCAGGCCAAAGCCCAGCTCGGCGTCGCCTAAGCCAGACCTGTCGTACTTGCTGTACGCAATGAAGGGGAGCGGCGCCCAGCCGTTCCCCTTTTGTATTTCTGAACCACCCGAATCCTCATGACCGACCAACTCGAAGAACTGCTGCGGTCCGCGCAGACCGACGTTGCCGCCGCCGCCGACCGCCGCGCGCTGGAACAGCTGCGCGTCGACCTGCTCGGCAAGAAAGGGCGCATCACCGGGCAGATGAAACAGCTCGGCACCCTGCAGGGGTACGAGCGCAAGGCCTTCGGCGAGCGCATCAACAAGGTCAAGACCGCCGTCAGCGAGCTGATCGAGGCGCGCGAACGGGTACTCGCGGATGCCGAGCTCGCCCACAAGCTGGCCGCGGAGCGGATCGACGTCACCCTGCCCGGCCGCGGTCACGACACCGGCGGCCTGCATCCGATCACCCGCACCATCAATCGCATGGCGCGGCTGTTCGGCGAGCTGGGCTTCGAGACGGTCGAGGGTCCGGAGATCGAGGACGATTTCCACAACTTCAGCGCGCTCAACATTCCGGAGCTGCATCCGGCACGCGCGATGCAGGACACGTTCTACGTGATGAACGCGGCGCGGGTCCTGCGCACCCACACCTCGCCGGTGCAGATCCGCACGATGGAACAGCGCCAGCCGCCGATCCGGATCATCTGCCCGGGTCGCGTCTACCGCTGCGACTCGGATCGCACGCACAGCCCGATGTTCCATCAGGTCGAGGGTCTGTACGTCGCCGAGAAGGTCAGCTTCACCGACCTCAAGCACGACCTGCAGACCTTCCTGTCGCGTTTCTTCGAGCGTGACGTCGAAGTGCGCCTGCGCCCGTCGTTCTTCCCGTTCACCGAACCGTCCGCCGAGCTCGACATCAAGGACGAGAAGGGCCGCTGGCTCGAGCTGCTGGGCTGCGGCATGGTGCATCCCAACGTGTTCGAGGCCGTCGGCATCGACCCGGAACGCTACACCGGCTATGCCTTCGGCATGGGCGTCGAGCGTCTGGCGATGCTGCGCCACGGCGTCGACGACCTGCGGCTGTTCTACAACAACGATCTGCGCTTCCTGCAGCAGTTCAAGTAGAGCCCCGCCCTCGCTAGCAGAACACGGATACGAACAGCGATGAAACTGAGCGAAAACTGGCTGCGCGAGTGGGTCAACCCCAGCGCCGGCATTGAGGAAATCGCCGCCCGCCTGATCATGGGCGGCCTGGAACTGGAGATCGAACCGGCGGTGGACACCCTGCCGGACAAGGTCGTCGTCGGCCGCATCATCAGCGCCGAGAAGCACCCGCAGGCCGACCGCCTGCAGGTCTGCAGCGTCGACGTCGGCGACGGCGAGCCCCGGCAGATCGTCTGCGGCGCGCCGAACGCCCGCGCCGGGCTGCACGCGCCCTGCGCGCTGGTCGGCGCGCGCCTGCCGGGCGGCATGGAGATCACCGCGGCCAAGCTGCGCGGCGTCGAGAGCTACGGCATGCTCTGCTCGGCACAGGAACTGGCGCTGTCGGACCGCTCCGACGGCCTGCTCGAACTCGACGCCGGCGCCAAGCCGGGTCAGCCGATAACCGACTACCTGAACCTGCAGGACAACATCCTCGACCTCGAGATCACGCCGAACCGTGGCGACTGCCTGTCGGCGCTCGGCCTCGCCCGCGATGTCGCGGCGCTGTTCGACGTCAACATGAAGCGGCCGACGCTGCCGCCGGCGGTCGTCGTCGGCGACCAGCGCCTGCGCGTGGACGTCGAGGATCCGGCCACCTGCCCGACCTACTCGGGCCGCATCATCACCAAGATCAACCCGAAGGCGCGCACGCCGGACTGGATGCGCGAGCGCCTGCGCCGCAGCGGCCTGCGCTGCATCCATCCGGTGGTCGACATCACCAACTACGTGATGCTCGAACTCGGCCAGCCGCTGCACGCCTTCGACCGCGAGAAGCTGGGCGGCTCGATCTGCGTGCGCCGCGCCAAACCGGGCGAGCAGATCACCGTGCTGACCGGCGAACAGCTCACGCTCGACAACGGCGAGCTGCTGATCACCGACGACAACGGCCCGATCGCCCTGGCCGGCGTCATGGGTGGCCGGGACTCCGGCGTCACCGACGCCACCACCGCGATCTTCCTGGAATCGGCCTGTTTCGCCCCGACCGCGATCGTCGGCACCGCGCGGCGCCACAAGCTGACCTCCGACGCGTCCTACCGATACGAGCGCGGCGTCGATCCGGCGCTGCACCGCACCGGCATCGACCGCGCCTCGCAACTGATCGCCGACATCTGCGGCGGCGAGGTGCATCCGATCGCCCAGGCCGGCCGCACCCAGCCGGAGCCGGTGACCATCCGCCTGCGCCACGCCCGCCTCAACCAGCTGCTCGGGCATTCGATCCCGGCCAAGGACGTCGAGGCGCTGCTGGCCCGGCTCGGCATCACCACACGCAACGAGATCGGCGACGCCTGGATGGCGCGCATCCCGAGCCATCGCTACGACCTGCGCATCGAGGTCGATCTGATCGAGGAAGTCGCCCGCCTGTACGGCTACGACAACATCCCCGGCAAGCCGTATCTGGCCGCGATCGCACCGGCCCGGTCGGCCGAGTCGCAGCGGCCGCTGGCGACCGCGCGCGACACCCTCGCCGCCCGCGGCTGGCAGGAGATCGTCTCGCTGGCCTTCGCCGAACCGGAGATGCAGACCACGCTGAACCCGGACGACACCGCGGTGCCGCTGGACAACCCGATCGCCGATCCGCTGTCGGTCATGCGCACCACGCTGTGGGCCGGCATGATCCCGGCGTGGCTGCACAACCGCCAGCGCCAGGTCAGCCGCATCCGCCTGTTCGAGACCGGCGTCTGCTTCGCGCTCGACAACGGCGAGGTCGTCGAGACCCTGCGCGTGGGCGGCCTGGCCGCCGGCAGCGCCTTCCCCGAGCAGTGGGGACAGCCCGAGCGCCCGACCGACTTCTTCGACATCAAGGCGGACGTCGAGAGCCTGTTCGGCCGCGCCAGCGCCGAGTACCGCTTCGAGGCCGCCGAGCACCCCGCCCTGCATCCGGGCCGCAGCGCCCGCATCCGCCGCGGCGACAACGTCGTCGGCTGGGCCGGCGAGCTGCACCCCCGCATCGTTCAGGAGCTCGACCTGCCGGAAGCCCCGCTGGTGTTCGAACTCGACTGGGCCGGACTGGCCAACATCGACGTGCCGCACCCCGAGGCGCTGTCCGAATTTCCGTCGTCGCGGCGCGATCTGGCCGTGGTCGTCGACGAGGCGGTGAGTGCCGCGCAGCTCATCGACGGCGCCCGCGCCGCCGGAGGCCCGCTGCTGCAGAAAGCCTGGGTGTTCGACATCTATCGCGGCGAGAGCGTAGGAAAATCCTGTAAAAGCGTTGCGTTAGGGTTGATTTTTAATGACCGTTCACGCACGCTAACCGTTGAAGAAATCGACGCGGCGACCGCCTCCATCACCGAAGCACTGGCTCGGGACCTTGGCGCGGTCATTCGTCAGTAACTCTCCGAAGGGATCGGGACAGAACGTGGCGTTGACCAAGGCCGAACTTGCCGAGGCGCTGTTTGACGAGCTTGGACTCAACAAGCGCGAAGCCAAGGAATTCGTGGACCTCTTCTTCGAGGCGATCCGCGAGCGCCTGGAGGCCGGGGAGGAAGTAAAGCTCTCCGGCTTCGGTAATTTCGAGCTGCGCTCCAAGAACCAGCGCCCCGGCCGCAATCCCAAGACCGGCGAGGAGATCCCCATTTCCGCCCGTCGTGTGGTCACCTTCCGCCCCGGTCAGAAGCTGCGCCTGAGAGTGGAGGCCGATGTCCCAGCCCGCTAAGGCCACCGCCGACCTGCCGGAGATTCCGCGCAAACGCTACTTCGCCATCGGCGAGGTCAGCGAGCTGTGCGACGTCAAACCGCACGTCCTGCGCTACTGGGAACAGGAGTTCCCGCAGCTCAAGCCGATCAAGCGCCGCGGCAACCGTCGCTACTACCAGCAGGACGACGTGCTGATGGTGCGCCGCATCCGCAGCCTGCTCTACGAGCAGGGCTTCACCATCGGCGGCGCGCGCCAGCGCCTCAAGGAGATGGCCCGGGGTGGCGCCGCCAACGACGTGCCGCCGGGCTCCGGCAAGAAGCCGACCGCGAACCGCTCCGAGGAGATCAAGGCGCTGCGCGACGAGCTCGAGTCTCTGCTCAAGCTGTTTCCGGACGACTGATCCGGCACCCGCCGCGCATGCGCGGCGCTTTTATTGGCAGCGGGCGTCCGGTACACTTCGCGCCCTTCAAAACCGTTTTCGTGTCGGGGCGTAGCGCAGCCTGGTAGCGCACTACCTTGGGGTGGTAGTGGTCGGAGGTTCAAATCCTCTCGCCCCGACCAATTTTCTTTGTCAGATGCGGGATCGTTCGGATTCCCGGCCCTCGGCATAGCCTCGGGCGTTCGATCCTGCCGAAGCCACACCGTGGCTTCGCCTCGCCTTCGGCGACCGGCTCTCACCCTCTCGCCCCGACCAATTTTCTTTCGGTTTAACGCGCGTTCGCGCCGACACAGCCACACCTCAGGCTTTGGCGCATCTTCTTGCGCCCCCTCGCCCAGCGCCTTTCCGCATCGACTCCCGCAACAGCGTTGGTCCTTGCAGGAGCGCGGCGATCCGCACGTGCTTTCCGGCCCTCGCTCAGACCCTTTCCGCTTCGTTTCCCGCAACAGCGTTGATCCTTGCAAGAGCGCGGCGATCCGCACGTGCCTCCCGGCCCTCGCTCACGCTCAGGCGTTCAGGCCTGCTGAAGCCACACTGTGGCTTCAGCTCACCTCCGGTGACCGGCCTTCACCCCCCAACGAAAGTTGTGCGGGTTGGCGGGGGTTTGACCGTATGCTTGGCCGCATGAATACCGACATCCCCAGCTTCGAAACCGTCCGGATCGAACTCGACGGCCCGATCGGCATCCTGCACATGGCCCGGCCGGACCGCGCCAACGCGATGAACCTGCCGATGTGGGACGAGTTCCCCAAGGCACTGGCGTGGATGAGCGCACAACCCTCGCTGCGCGCCGCGATCCTGTGCGGCGACGGCAAGCATTTCTGCGCCGGCATCGATCTGTCGATCCTGCAGTGGCTCGACGGGGTGGTCAGCGATCCGCAGGCCTGCCCGTCGCGGGCGCGCGAGAAGGTCCACGCCTTCATCGAGCACGCCCAGGCCGCGCTGAACGCCTGCGAGCAGCTGCGCGTGCCGCTGATCGCCGCGGTGCACGGCGCCTGCGTCGGCGCCGGGGTCGACATGATCGGCGCCTGCGACATCCGCATCGCCACGCGGGACGCGCGCTTCTGCATCAAGGAAGTGGACATGGCCGTGGTGCCGGATGTCGGCACGCTGCAGCGCCTGCGCCACGTCATCGGCTACTCGGCCACCGCGGAGCTGAGCCTGACCGGCGAGACCTTCGACGGCGACAAGGCACTGGCGCTCGGGCTGGTCTCGCGCGTCTGCGCGGATCGCGAGGAGCTGCTCGCCACCGCGCGCCAGCTCGCGCACACCATCGCCGCCAAGCCACCGACCACCGTGCGCGGCATCAAGCGCAACCTGCTGTGGGCGCGCGACCACGATGTGCGCGACGGCCTCGCCTACACCGCCGCGTGGAACGCCGGCATGCTCATGGGCCACGACATCCGCGAGGCGGTCAGCGCGCAGATGGAAAAGCGCGCGCCGAAGTATTCCGACTGACGTCGCCATCGGTTCAAACGAAAACAGCCCGGCATGGCCGGGCTGTTCTGCATCGAACCGCTGACGCCGGTCAGGCCTTCTTCACGAAGCAGGCCTTGAGCATCATGTCCATGTTGTCGACGCGGCAGTCGATCTCGTGGTCGCCGGACACCAGGCGGATGTTCTTCACCTTGGTCCCGCCCTTGATCGTCGTCGACGAGCCCTTCAGGCGCAGATCCTTGATCAGGATGACGGTGTCGCCGTCCTCGAGCAGATTGCCGTTGGCGTCCTTGACGACCAGCTTGTCGTCGTCCTCGGCGGCGACCGCCACTTCATTGGGATTCCACTCGTAGGCGCAATCGGCGCAGACCAGCAGATCCCCATCCGGGTAGGTGTTTTCCATGCCGCACTTCGGGCATGCCGGCAAATCGGACATCATCGTCTCCTGTAGTGCATCTTCCGGACGCCGGCCCAATCGCCGTGGAAGCCACACCCAATCACGCAGCCGCCCGAATCGTAGGGGCGCAATTGTAAGCCCCACGGGCGAATGCACAACGCATCCGCCCCGCCGGGCTCACAGGTCGAGCGTGATGCCCTTGCCCCTGGCGCGGGACACGCAGACGCAGACCGCCGAATTCTCCGCTTTCTCCGCCTCGCTGAGATAGGCGTCGCGGTGCTCGACCTCGCCGTCCAGCACCGGCGTGATGCAGGTGCCGCAGGTACCCTGCGCGCAGGCATACGGCACTTCCAGACCAGCCTTGTTCAGCGCCTCCAGCATGGTCGAGTCACCCGGCACGTCGATCCGGCGCTGCGAGCGCCCCAGCGTGATGACGAAGGGATGGTTCTCGGTCTTCTCGGGAATCGGCGCGGAGAACGATTCGGTTCGGACCATGCGCTCGTTCCAGTTGCGCCGGACGGCCTCGTCGCGGATCCAGCTCATGAAGCCCGCCGGCCCGCAGATATAGAGCATCCTGTCGGCGCGAGGGCCGGACAGCAGCGCATCGGGATCAAGGCTGCTGCGTCCGCCGGCATCCAGATGCACGTGGATGCGGTCGGCAAACGGGAAGCGGTCGAGGCTGTCGCCGAAGGGCACCGCCTCCCGGTTCTGCGCGCAGACATGCAGCTCGAAGGCCTTGCCCAGCGCCTGCAGCCGGTACGCCATGGCCAGCAACGGCGTGATGCCGATGCCACCGGCAACCAGGATGTACGTGGCCGCCTGCTCGTAGAGCACGAAGTTGTTCCTCGGCGCCGAAATCTCGATCCGGGCGCCGGGGACGAGCGTTTCATGCACTTCCCTGGAACCGCCGCGGCCGTTTTCCTCGCGCTTCACCGCGATGCGATACCCGGACCGGTCCGCGGGGTCGCCCAGCAGCGAGTACTGCCGCACGCTGCCGCTGGGCAGATACAGATTGATGTGGGCGCCCGCGTCGAACGCCGGCAGGGGCGCGTCGCTGCCGCGCAGGACGAAGCTGCGCACATCCCGGGCCACCGCCTCGCTCGCCACCACCTCCACGTTGTAGCGCGCCGCCGGCTCCGCCACCTCGGTGGCGGTTCCCTGGATGCCGTGCACGCCGGAGATCATGCCGCGCTCCGGAATGGGCATCCGCCGCAGCACCGCGTTGGCCAGCTCCCAGACGCGGTGATACTTGTACCAGGGCACGTGCGGGACGAAGTGATGCAGGCAGTGATCGGCCTGACCGAGCATGATCCAGCGCTTGAGCGGATGCCCCACCACCGTCACCGTGGAGGCGAAGGGCTCCTGGTTCCAGCTCTTGCCTTCCGGGTGCTGGATCGTCGCGAAGCAGTAGCCGGTGAACATCATGCCCAGGCGCGCGGGCACGAAGTACAGCACCAGAAACTCGAACCAGTACGGCGACATCATCGCGGCGACCAGCGCCGCCAGATTGAGCACCGGCACCACCAGGATCCATTTGCGCAGGCTCGGCGTCCACCGGTTCCAGGCCGTGGTCAGATACCAGTGCAGCCACAGCACGTCGATGAACGCGAGCTTCCAGGCGCTGCCGATCCCCGGAATCACCAGCTGCTCGTCGGGGTCCAGCACCTTGTCGCCCACGTACTTGTGATGGTCCATGTGCAGGGCGCGGTAGGCCTTCGTGGTGATGCCGAGCACGAACAGCTGGCCGGACACGGTGCCGATCAGATCGTTGACGAACGCGTTGCTGGACGCCGCCCGATGGACCGCGTCGTGTAGCGGCGTGAACGACAGATACACGCTGAACGCGATCAGCGGCATTGCCACCCACAGCGGCAACTGTCCGTTCAGATAGCCCAGCGCGCCCAGTGCGCAGCCGCCATAGGCGAGCACCACCAGCCCGATCTGGAACGCCGAGAAAACCGGAACGCGGGTCACGTCCGGATAGCGGGGGTCCGCCACGATCTGGGCCAGCACTTCCCGCACGGCGGGGTTTTGGGTCACGCTCATTCTGAATTCTCCTCGCATCGCGATGCGCGCCTGTCATGGCGATCCGGCCCCTGCCGAGCGGTGTGCGGACTCTGGCAGGGCGACGCGCTGATCTTGTTGCCGCGCCTATTGTGTTGGGCGCGGAAGCTGGCATTCTTGACGGTTCACGAATCTTTGTTGACGATTCGCGAATCTCGCCCCGCGACCGCGGCGGGCTTTTTCAGGACAATCTGCCGCCGCGCTGCCGGCGGCCCAGCAACACCACGGTGCCGATCACGCATGGAATACATCATCCGCAGCGGCAGCCTGAAGCACTTTCCCGATCTCATGGTGGAGCTGGGCCAGAACCCGATCCGCCTGCTCGAGGACAGCGGCATCGAGCCAGCCGCCCTGCGCGATCCGGACACCTATATCTCCTACCTGCGCATGGCGCGCCTGCTCGACAACGCCTGCGCCACCTGCCGGCGCAGCGACATCGGTGCCCTGCTGGCGATGCGCTACGGGCTGGACATGATCGGCGCGCTGGCGCCGCTGATCTCGCTGCAGGCCACCGTGGGCCGGGCGCTGGAACTGATCCAGCGGCATATCGGCTTTCACGCGCGCGGCCTAGTGTTCGACACCGAGCGCGGTCCCGACGAAGTGGCGGTGCGGGTGGAGTTCGAGTTCGCCGGGCGGGTCAACTGCACCCAGCTCGCCACCCTCGCGATGGGCGCCCTGCGTCTGGTGCTCGGCCAACTCGCCGGCGGCCGGGCGTTTCCGGTCTCGGTGGGCCTGCGGCGCACCGCCCCGCCGGACGACAGCGTCTATCGCGAACTGTTCGGCCCGTCGATTCAATACCGCCAGAGCGCCGACTGCATGCGCTTCCCCGCCGAATTGCTGGACCAGCCGGTGCAGGTCGAAGCCCTGCTGCGCGAGCGCATGGGCCGGGTGTGGCGTCAGTTCGGGCTCGACGTCCCGGTGTCGCTGACCCAGCAGATCGAGCGCGCCATCCGCGCGTCACTGCCCACCGGCGACTGCAACCTCGAACAGGTGGCCAGGATGGTGGACCTGCATCCGCGCGTGCTGCAGAACCGGCTGCGCGACGAGGGCAAGCGCTTTCGCGACGTGCTGCAGTCCGTGCGCACCGAACTGGCCTGCCAGCACCTGCAGCATGGCGACCTGTCCCTGACCCAGCTGGCGCTGAATCTGGGCTACAGCGAGGTCTCCGCGCTGAGCCGCAGCTTCAGGAGCTGGACCGGGGAATCCCCGCTGGCCTGGCGCCTCCGGCACCGAGCCTGACCCGCCCCGCCTGACCCGCCCCGCCCGACCCGCTCCGTTCCGATTCAGCGCCTCACCCGCCCGACGCCGGCCGGAACAATCGCGGCGTTGCCGCCTATCCCGCCTTGCGGTAGATGAAGATATCCATCATCGCACCCTGCAGGCGCGTCTCCGCGAATGCGGCGTCCGGCAGGTACGCGGACGGGTCCGCCGCCTCGGGATGGCCCGGATCGGTGGTCCACAGCTTTTCGAGCGTTTCCCGGCGCGGCTCGAAAAAGACCACGGCGCCACCGTCCTTGAGCGTCCGCTGGACTTCCCTGAACACCGCGCCGCGGACGGACTCGTCGATGTGATGCAGCACGCCGAAGAAGAAGATCGCGTCGAAGCGCCCGGTCTCGAACGGCATCCGGCTGGCATCGAAGGCCTCGAAGCGGATCCTGTCGGCCACGCCCGCCTTCCCGGCGTTCGCCGCCCAGTCCTTGCCGGCATAGTGCGTCGTGTCGGTGGCGGGCTCGCCGGTCAGAACGTCGAAGCCCCGCGCGGCCAGAAAGATCGCGAACGAACCCGCGCCGGTGCCGACGTCGAGAACGGATGCGTCGGCGGCAAGGTCGAGTTCGGCCAGGGCGAGCGCGCCATCGGCCGCGATCATCGCAAACGGCCCGTCCAGCTTCTGCGCTATTTCCTCGATCGTCATTTTCGTCTACCTTGGGAGATGAATATTATGTGCGTGCGCACGCATCTTTATGCAGGGCGGACGCCCCGTCAAGGGTGAGAGCGGCAGGTGAACAGTTTTCTGACTCTATTCGACATGATCGGCGTCCTCGCCCATCGGCGTTACCAGATGGCCGAACGCAACTTCGCGAGCCTCGGCCTGAGCCATTCCGAAGCACGGCTGCTGAGCATCCTCAACCAGGAAGGCGGACAGGCGACGCAGGACACCCTCTCGGCGCAGATGTTCATCGACCGCAGCAACGCCGGCCGCGCCCTCAAGCGGCTCGAGGCGGTCGGATACATCGTGCGGGTGCGCGGCCAGACCGACAGACGCAGCAATCGCGTGGAACTGACCGACAGCGGCCGCGCGATCCTCGCCGACGTCGCCAAACTGCGTAAAAAGATCGCGCAGCACTTCTTCGGCGACGTCCCCGAGGCCGACGTCGCGCGCATCGTCGCGCTGCTCAAACCCGCGCTGACGGAGGATGAATTCAGGATGCGCGGCAAGGCGCCGGGCACCAACCGGGCCTGAACACGGCCGACCGCACTCGCCGCCGGAGGCCGTCAGCCCGAAGCCGGGCCACATGCACGCATTGGAGCCGCACAACGGCCAGATTCGGAAAACGGCGCGATCAAGTGCTGGCGATGAATCGACGCCATGAAACGAGATTGAGCAGCAGGCAATGGCAAGCTTTTCAAACGCCGCAGCCGATCATGCAGAGATTGCGCGCTCGATAAGAAAGAGCCCACCGCGGCCACCGCGACCGCCTGCAACCGGCCCATTGCTGACACTACCCGAGTCCGATTCATTGCCCGAAAGCTGCCACCACCCGAAGATCCATGAGGGCGCATCAGTCGCGTCCTCAGCACCGTAACCTCCCGCGTGCCGCGAACTCGAAAAAGCCATTTACGCGATAAGGCCGCCAACCAGCTCTGCGCGGGTTCGCTTGGAGCCGAAGAGAACCGCGGGCAAGGACGCTTGACAACGGGAGATGAAGCGATGAGTGGCACGCCAGGAAGGCAGCAGGCTGGGTCGAAAAATTCGAACCTGGCCCTCTGGTGTCACGCAACCTTCTGCCAGGGGGCTTGTTTTTACGCTTCTGAGTGGGGCAGCCGCCTGCGCTGGTGGTGGTCGGGCTTAGCGCGCTCTTGCGATGGACGCGACCGAATAGCCCAGGTTCGCCGCTTCCTCGGGGTGCTCGCACTGATCCACCACATTCGCAACCGGAGGCCCCATCGTCAGCGTGGTGTTGAAAGCGTTCAATTCGCCGCCGCACTCACTGCAGCACACCGTGGGCTGGGTAACCTGGGCGCAATCCTTGTGGTGATAGGTCAGCGGCAAGGCCCCTTCATCGAACAGCCATTTGTTGCCCCAGTTCGCCAGCGCAAGGATCACGGGCTGAAAATCCAGCCCCTTTTTCGTCAGTTGATAGGCCATGCGCGCGCCGCCGGGGCGGGCCGGCACCCGCTTGAGAATATCCAGCTCGACCAGCGTGCGTAAGCGCTGCGCCAGAACATGCCGCGTCAAGCCCAGTTGTCGATAAAAATCATCGAACTGGCGCGCCCCAAGCAGGGCGTTGCGCAGAATCAGCAACGTCCAGACATCACCGATTTGTGCGGTGGCTTTGGCCACCGGGCAGGGCTTTTCCGCGTGATCAGTGACTTTCACCATCACCTCCTAGAAGTTCCAATTCAGAACTGATTTGACAACTGCGCCATGTCTTCTAATATAGTTCCAATTCAGAACTTTTTAAACGGACAGACTTTGCTGACGCCAACTCCACACGAGTGGCCGCAACGAAGCTGTCAACAGACAACGCCAGACGCGACTTTGGGACACGCCCAATTCCCGCGCTGGAAAGTACCCGCCAAAGGAGAGAGACAAGGTGCCAGGATCCCCGTCAATCAGCCCCTCTGCAGCGGGCAGTCGCAGCATTCCGCGCACCAATCTACGCCCCGGTGTGACGACCCACAAAACCTTGTGCGCCAGCTGTGACATCGCCTGCAGCGTCGTCACTGAAGTGCAGAAAGGGCGCGTTACCCGCGTTCGCTCTTCCGATAACCCGTTGTTCAAGGACAACATCTGCATCAAAGGCATCGTTGCGCCGAAAAACTTCGCCAACCCCAACCGGGTGCTTTACCCGCAGAAACGGGTCGGCGAGCGCGGCTCAGGCAAATGGGAGCGGGTTTCCTGGGAAGAGGCCCTGTCGGACATCGGCCAGCGGCTACGGAAGATCATTGACGAACACGGCCCTGAAGCCTGGGCCGTTGCAACCAGCCAGTGGAACACCGGCACCGATCATGGTCTGGGCCGCCGGTTGATGAATCACGTGGGCTCACCGAACTGGATCAGCGGGGTGGCGCTCTGTGCGGGCAACACGGCCGCAGTCAATCGACTGACTTACGGCTGGTACCCCTGGCCGGACTACGACAACACCAACTGTATTGTGCTGTTCGGACATAACCCCCACCGCAATAGCTGGGTTCCCATCTACAACCAGATCCAGCGACTGAAGGCCCGTGGCGGCACCTTGATCGTGATGGACCCGCGCAGAAGCGAATGTGCGGAGCTTGCCGATCTGTGGCTGCCACTTAAAACCGGCAGCGACGCGGCCATGCTGTTCGGCTGGCTCAAGGTCATCTTTGACGAGGAGCTTTACGACAAGGATTTCGTGGCCAGGTGGACCGTCGGCTTTGATGAACTCCGTAAGCGGGTCGATGAATTTCCGCTTGAGCGCGTCGCCAAGCTCACCGGATGCGAGCCTGAACAGATTGCCAAAGCCGCCCGCCTGTACGCGACCAAAGGACCGTCGGTGATTCCGTGGACACCCATCACCGACCAACAGCGCAACAGCACCTCGGCGATTCGGCTGCAGAGCATTCTGCGTTCGGTTTGTGGGTACGTGGATGTGCCCGGCGGGGAAGCCTTGATGGGGTTTAACCCCGACATCATTCCCGAGTCCGACATCGAGATGCACCAGGCGCTATCCGAAGAACAGAAGGCGAAGCAGCTGGGCTCCAAGGACCACCCCGTCTTCACCTATCGCGGCCAGGCTGCATTGCGAGAGCCGCTGAAAAGGGTCTGGGGCCACGAGTACGCCAACCAGGCCACGGGCTGTTACATGGCCAACCCGTCGGCGGTATTCCGGGCGATGGCCGGCGAAGGCGAATACCCCGTCAAGGCCCTGTTCTCGCTCGGCAACAACACGGCGATGGGTTTCGCCAACATGCCGATGATTCTCAAGGGCATGCTGAACCAGGACCTGATCGTGGTTCACGAGCACGTGATGACGCCCACCGCGCAGCTCGCAGATTATGTGCTTCCCGGCGATTCCTGGCTGGAGCGCCCCTGGATGTGGGATGGCTTTGGCTGGCTCTCGATTTACCGGCCTTCGGAAAAGTCCATGGAACCACCGGGTGAGTGCAAGAGCACCTTTGATTTCTGGCGACTCATGGCAGCTCAACTGGGCATGCCCGAAGTCGTGCCCTGGCAGACCATCGAAGAGTTTTACGATTGGCGGCTGCAGAAACTGGGAATCAACTTCGAGACTTTCTCCAAGGTGTATGAAGTCCACGCAGAGACACCGAAATTCCGCAAATACGAGCAGACCGGATTTGCGACGCCGAGCGGCAAGGTCGAGCTGAAATCATCGATTCTCGAAAATCTGGGCTTTGATCCACTGCCGTACTGGCGGGATGCGCCACCGCCTGACCCTGAGTACCCCTTGATGCTGTTTACCGGCGTTCGCGAGGGCGAATACTTCCAGACCGGAGGCCGGCATATACCGGAGATGCGGGCGCGCAAGCCCGAACCGGTAATGTTTGTCAGCCCTGGGACCGCCGTCCAGGAGGGCATCGAGGACGGCGACTGGGTCGAGATCACAACCGCAACCGGCCAGATTCACATCATGGCGGGCATCCGGGATGCCATGCCCGACGGTCTGGTTCGGGTGCCCCATGGGTGGTGGAAGCCGGAGATGGCGCAAGGCGTCGGCAAGCTTTCCGGGGCCATGCTCTACGCCGATGCACTGCTATGCCCGGACCACGGGGACTATCTCGACACCGAGCAGGGCATCCCGCATCTCAAGGGGCTTCCCTGTCGCATTCGGAAAATTGCAAAGGAGGAGGCGGCATGAAGCCGTATTGGTTACGGGCCGGCATGGCCAAGGGCGCGTTCATCCTTGCCAAGCGGGCCTCGCGCAATCAGAGCTGGTCCGACCGCGCGATTCGCAGACTGCTGGGCCGGGTGCTCGAATTCAACTTTGACCTCGATGAGATGGTACTGGCCGACCAAGGCTATGACCCCGATGAGCTGGACCGCTATCAGCGAGGTGAGATACCTGACTGCTGAGTCGGCCTGATCGAGGCGGACGCCGCTGACCTTTCCGGAAGCAGAGGCCTGCAGATGCGCATCGACGCACCTGCAGACCTGTCCTGACACGGTGGCGCCGTGACGATCAGAGCGTCTTCAAATATTCGATGATCGCTCTGCGCTCCTGATCGGTGAGGGCATCCGTAAACGTGTGCCCTCCGTTGTCCTGGCTGTAGAGCCGTGTGTTGTAGATCTTGCGGTCCTCGACCTGTGCGTTGGTCAGCGGGATCTGCAGCAGATTGGGGATGTTCCAGGCCAGCCCCCCGTTGGCGTAGATCACCGACAGGATCTGCTCCAGCAGGGGATTCTTCGTCGGGTCCGAGGGATCGCATTCCAGGTACGGCGTGGCACCGCCCGCACCGCAGGGTATCTCCTCGTACTTCCAGCCCAGATGCTGCTTGTCGTATGCGCGCTCAAAGCTGGGGTCGAAGCCCATGACCACGTCCAGGCCGGTGTCATTCGGAGCCGACTGCCGTCGCCAGAACGGCTTGCGGTCAGAGGACTTCAACACTTCCCACACGCTGGGCACCGAACCGTTGTGGAAATACGGTGCAGTCGCCCAGACGCCATACAGCGGCGGCGCCAGATAGCCGTTTTCGCGATCGCCGCGGATGCGGTCCAGGTTCTGGTCGCCACAATCGTTCTCCGTGCCGCGCTGCTCTGGATAGCCGAACCAGTCGTTCTCGAAGGTCTGCGCCACTTCCTGGTCGTTGCCGTCGACGCGGCGCGGATCGGTGCCGATCAGGTCGCGCGGGACGATGTATCCGGCGACCCCTTCCAGTTCCGGTGTCTCCAGGTAGGCCGTGTCATGCACATAACGCGGCGAGTAGGCACCGTGGCAGCTGGCGCAGGAGCCGTTACCGCCCTTTGGCCGCTCGCGCCCGGCATTTGCCGGCAGCGCAAACAGGTCCTTGGCATGGAACAGTACCGCCCCCTGCTCCGCCAGTGCCGTGTCCACCGGCTCCGGATACTTCGGCGAGCGTCGGTCCAGCACCCAGGCCGCCGCGTCCTGGTCATGCTGCTCGATCCACTCGAATGCACCATTGACGTTTAAAGGGAACGGATTGGCAGCCCCAAGCGGATTGAAGGCGGAAACCAGGATGCGCTGTGCGTCAGAGGACATGCCGCCGTCGAAGAACTTCAGCGGACGGTGCCCGTAATTCCACCAGACCGGCGGGTCCTCACTGCCGGTGCTGCCGGAGGTCTGCGTCAGCAGATAGGGCAACAGATTCTCGGGAGTGACCAAGGCCGAGATGGCGTTGAAGACCTGGAAATTGGTGATGTTGCCAAGACCGCGCACCTGCGTGAACGCCGTCAGCGCTGGACCGACGGCATAGCCCGCGAACAGGATGTCGCGTCCCATCACGCCGATGTCGCTGAGGCTGTTGGTGCCGTAGATGGCACCGGGCAGTCCCGGCTCACCGGGCAGGCCAACCTGCCCGCTATGGCACGCGTGGCAGGTCGTCGCCAGCTTGCCGCTCCAGCGCCCATCCGCCTCGCGGAGTTGGGTCATGGCCGTGGGCAACTGGCCCGAGCCACCGTTGGTCTGGTTGGGATCTTCGCCAGGCAACGGATAGGGATTGCGCTCGGGACCCAGCACCACACCCCAGCGAGAAGCTACAAGCTGGTCGTAGTTCTCCGGTCGATTGCGCAGTCCCCAGGACCGCCACATGCCGTTGTAGGCCTCAGCCGTGAGGAAGAAGCCGGGCATCACCGCCGCCCCCGGGAAGTTGCCGATGAAGTTACCGGCGGTACCCTGCACGCCATTGCCCTTCATGATCACGCCGCCGCGCTCAATGCGCGCGCGCCACTCACCGCAGGTCCTGGGCGCCGCATCCTCGGGCGCCGCATCAACATGGCAGTTCTTGTAGTAGGCGTTGAAGTACACCGCCTTGCCGGCGTTGACACCGGGCTGGACCAGCGTCACGGGATTCGCCGGCAGCACGGCGAAGTCGTCCTTGTCCTCGCAGTAGCGCGACCAAGCGTGGCCACCGCGATGGCCCTCCGCCAACAGCGGCCATTCACCCCCACTGTCAGTAACACCACCTGCCAGCAAATCCCCGCAGTGATCCGGATTCTCGAAGCAATCAAGAAGAATCTCGACATTCCGGTAGGTGGCGCTTCCGGCTGGCCATGGCGCCCCGCCGCTGTGCGGTGTCTCTGCGCCCGAAGCCATCAGCAAGATCCTCGACGTGGGATTGTTGCCGCCAAGTCGCTCCCAGCTCAGTTTCAGCAACGCGAGATCCTGAGAACGATCGGTCGGATGCAGCATGAAATCCTGCCCATCTTCGACGTCGGCAATACCGCCATCGACATGGCACGTCCGGCAGAAGTCGAGCTGCGGCTGCACGTTGCCTGAGAAGTGCTCTTCCAAGCTTCGCGCAGTGGCACCAGACCCCCCACCGCCCACCGCGACCGGTTCGCTCCCGCCGCTGTAGTCCCCACAACCCGCAAGCAGCAATGCTGTGCAGCCGAAAACGGCTGCATCCTTAAGCCTGAACCCCATGAAAAACTCTCCTCGTTGCGCCCGCCCTCTAAAAAGGGGCATTTGTTGCTTTTCAAATAGGTAACATCAGTCGCCAATTGACGTCAAGCACAGCCGATGAGTCGAGCCGCAAAACTGCTTCAGAATCCGGGGGTTCTTGCGCGAAAGCCACAGCAGCAGCGCGCCAAGGATCGGGTCGATCAGGTTCTGGCTGCTGCGGAGAGCATGCTGGTCGAATCCGGATTTGCCGGATTCTCGATTCCCGCACTGGCGGAGCGCCTGGGTTATCCGCGCGCAACGGTCTACAAGTTTTTTCCGACCCCGTATGCCGTACTCAATGAACTCGCCGAGCGCCAGCTGGCCGCGCTTGAAGCGCACCTGGGGCGTTATGCGGAAAGTCTGATCGAAGCCCAGGACTGGCGCATCATGGTCACGCGGATGGTCAACGCCGCAGCCGATTTCTACCGCGGATATCCGGCCGCACAAGCCGTGCTGCTCTCCGGCCCGGTGTCAGACACGAGTTTCCGCGCACTCGAATACTCGATTGCCCGCCTCGGACGTCTGACGCGTGACCTGTTCGCCCAGCGCGGCATCGTGATTCCCGAAGGCCCGCCGGATGTGGCCGCGCTCGCCGTTGAATTCGGCACCGCCAGCTTTCGCATGAGCTACTTCCTTCACGGAAAGATCACGCCCGAGTACGCACAGGCTTCGGCCGACGTGATGCTGGCGTTCCTGTCACAACGCCTGGGTCGCAAGCTCGCGTAACAGGCGAACGTGGCAGGGAGCCGCGCCTTCCCGCGCCCCGCCGGCACGGATCATTCGACGGACCGGACCGTCGGCGATCCACGACGAACACCTCCGTGGACAGAAGCGAAATCACGTCAGGGAGGCCAGCGTCCGTGAAAACCGCTCCAGCGCGTTCAGGCCCAGCGCCCCGCGCGGCATCGTGGAGCTGAAACACCGCCGGATATGCGGCAAGATGAGTCGGGCTTCGCATCTCCTGCGGAAGCCGGCTCGGGAGGAAACAGGCCGAGATGATCAGCATCCTGTCGTGCTGCATACCGCCGGGCGGTCGCGCGCATAGGCCGACCCCGTGGTCTGCCCGTAGCCGTTGGGCGGCAGAACAATGAGGTTAGAGCACCTTCGAGCGCTCGCAATCGCCAGTGCCATCTGCGCTTCGCCGGCGGCGTTTTCGGCGGACACGGGGAATGCCGCCCTCGCCAGTCACCGATGGATTCATGGCGCCGAGGACTGTTCGGCCGATCAGGATCCGGCGATCGAAACGTACCGGTTCGATGCCGACACCTACGTGCTGCGGCAGAACAAGTGCGTGAACTACGAGGCGCCGTTTGTCTTCGTACTGTTCGGCGCCGATACCGTGCTCGTCCTGGATACCGGCGCAACCAGGAAGGCCGAAAGGTTTCCGTTGTATGCAACGGTTCAGGGCCTGATTGAAGAACGCCGTTCCGGCCAGGCGGCCTCCCCCACGCAGGTGCTCGTTCTTCACACCCACAGCCACGGCGATCACAAAGCAGCAGATGCCCAGTTCAGAGGCAAGCCGGATGTCACCTTGATCAAGCCAAATGCATCGGGCCTGAAGAGGTTTCTGTCTTCGTTGAACGCAAGCGGCGGCCTGCTGGACCTTGGCGGGCGGCAGTTGCAGATCATGAGAACACCCGGCCACCAGGCCGAGAGCATCGTGCTCTACGATTCCCGGACGAAATGGCTGTTGACCGGCGATACGATCTATCCGGGCATCATTTCAGTCCTGGATTGGGACGACTACCAATCCAGCGTCGAAGCATTGGTCGAGTTTGCTTCGACACACGAAGTCTCCGCGGTCATCGGATCGCACATCGAAATATCGGATACGCCCGGAGTCGTGTACGAGAGAGGCACCACCTACCAGCCGAGTGAAGCCAGCCTCGTGCTGCCCGCAGAGGTTCTGAAACAGGTCAGCGCAGGCCTCGCGGAGACAGGCGGCAAGCGCCGGGAAGTGGTCACCGACGCCGTGGTGATCCGGTCGATTCCTTTGCCGGCCAGAATGTTGATCAGGTTTCTGAAGGCGGTCGGTGCCGGGTGACGGGACAGCGGCTGCCAGACCTCACCCCGTAACTGAATCACACAGTGGATTGGCGCCCGGCCGATGCCCCGGGCGGTCAGCCGCTCAGTCCCAGCTCAACGCGCCGCCGGTCTGGTACTCGGTGACGCGGGTTTCGAAGAAGTTCTTCTCCTTCTTCAGATCGATCAGCTCGCTCATCCACGGGAACGGATTCTCGGCACCGGGATACAGGATCTCCAGCCCGATCTGGGCACAGCGGCGGTTGGCGACGTAACGCAGGTACTCGGAGAACATGTCCGCGTTCAGCCCCAGCACCCCGCGCGGCATCGTGTCGATCGCGTAGCGGTATTCCAGATCCACCGCCTGTTCCATCAGGCCGCGGATCTCCTCGCGGAACGCCGGCGTCCACAGATGCGGGTTCTCCTGCTTGATCTGGTTGATCAGATCCACGCCGAAGTTCAGGTGCATCGACTCGTCGCGCAGGATGTACTGGTACTGCTCGGCCGCTCCGACCATCTTGTTGCGCCGCCCCAGCGCCAGGATCTGCACGAAGCCCACGTAGAAGAACAGGCCTTCCATGATGCAGGCGAAGGCGATCAGCGAGCGCAGCAGACGCTGGTCGTTCTCCGGCGTGCCGGTCCTGAAGCTCGGGTCCGTCAGCGTCTGGATGAACGGCAGCAGGAACGCCGCCTTGTCGTGGATGCTCGGAATCTCGTTGTACATGTTGAAGATCTCACCCTCGTCGAGGCTGAGACTTTCGATGATGTACTGGTAGGCATGCGTGTGCAGCGCCTCCTCGAACGCCTGCCGCAGCAGATAGCGCCGGCACTCCGGGCTGGTGATGTGCCGGTAGGTGCCGAGCACGATGTTGTTCGCCGCCAGCGAATCCGCCGTCGAGAAGAACCCCAGATTGCGCTTGACGATGCGCCGCTCGTCCTCGGTCAGCCCCTTGGGATCGTTCCACAGCGCGATGTCCGCCGCCATGCTGATCTCCTGCGGCATCCAGTGATTGGCGCAGCCGTCCTGGTACTTCTGCCAGGCCCAGCGATGCCGCTCGCAGCTGCCCAGGCCCGCCTCCGCATTGCTCGGCGCCTCCGGCGCATTGATGACCCCGGCGGGACGATCGGAAAACGACAGATGGGCTTCGGACACGGACATGAGATGCGGACTCTGGCGACAAACCGCGGCAGCGGCGAAACCCCGACCTTAGACAAGCCGCCCCGCCCCGCCGGCTGATGCAGATCATTGCAGCCGGCCGCCCCGCCACGACGCCAGCAGTGACGGGCCGTGACGACCATTGCCGACATCCGCACCGCTCCATTCACCCTTGCGCCACCCGCGGCGGAAGAGTAAAAAATCACCAATCGCCATCCGCGCGTCGAAAAACCCGGCCCCGACCCGTCCCGTCGCGCCGGCATACAGGGAGGGACTGCATTGGCTCATGCACATAACAGCTGCCATTCCGGGACCGGGTTCCGTTTGCGGTGCCAATTCCCGCTGCCTGATCGATTTTTCTCCGCGTCATCAAGCCGTTGGGAACAGACTGACCAGGTTATGGAACCTATAGCCGAGTTATGGAACCGACTTGGTTCCTTAATAAAGCGTTGGGCGTCATGAAAAGCGAGCTTGTGGTCATGGTTGTCTGCATCGTCACCCTCGCACTCCTGGTCGGCGCAAAGCGGCGCTTATATCAAGGCAGTAAAGGCCTATCGGCCATACGCTCATTCCTACGCAGCACGGTTCTGTTCCTCATTCCTTCCTGCGTCGCATGGACAACTGCGGTAGTTCTCGGCTCCCGGCTCATTCAAGCAAACATTCCGGCAATTGCTGTGCAAGCCGTAACCTTTCTGGGGTTCATCGTTCTCGTAGATGTGTTGCTGGGAAAAGAGTTGTCTGCATTGAGGCGCGCGTGAGCGAGCCCAACCATCGCTTCCATCCGACCGCCCACTCGCTGCGCTCGCGGGCGTCGGCTGAAGCTTGGCGTTATGTTTCAGGGCTGAAACTGTGGAGATAACCAACGTCACCTACAGAGGGGGCGAGCTTGCGGACACTACAACGTTCGAAAGCCTGCCGCTGAACTTGAAAGGGCTTCTCAGTTCCTTGAACGGCTTCATTCAGTACGGCGGAGGCTTACATGTCCGTGGTGCCGTGTACGAGCCGTCTTGGCACAGCCTCGCGGAGGTCTGGACAGGCTCCTTGTCCTTGTCAAAGCGTTACCCTGAGGTTCTTCAATCGGACGTGCCGTTTGCGCAAGATTGTGTCGGTGACCAATTCCTATTACGCAACGGTCAGGTCTGGCGTTTGAGTGCGGAGACTGGTCAGGTTGAGAATTTGGAGCTGGGCCTAAAGTCGTTCTTCGTTGCTTGCGCAGAAAATCCCATTGAATTTCTGGGCATGGAGCCTCTGCTTCAGCTTCAGCGAGAAGGTCGGTCGCTGGAGCCTGGACAACTTATTCATGCGTACCCTCCTTTCTGCACCAAGGAGGCTTCAAACGGCGTTTCGCTCAAAGCAGTTCCAGCCGCAGAGCTAATTGGATTTCATGCTGAGTTGGCAGCCCAGTTGCCGCCGGATGGTGAGCAATTTGAAGTGAGGTGGGAGGAATGAAACATAACAAATGGTTCCAGTGCGACGTCCTAGCCTTCGGCTCGGCCGCGCCTGAACCACGGCGTTGATATGACTTTCTCTGTCAAGCGAGTCCGAAGCTGTTTTTGGTTACGACATGACAAGCTCCCGAAGAAGGATCGGAGATGCGCCGGGTACCGGGCAGTCGTGTCGACGGTGGATCATGCTGATATCCGCGGACTGGTTACCGCATCACTGAGTTCCGTCTGTGAGCCTGTCCGCACTCTAGGAACGCGCATGGCATGGACTGCTGTCGCTTAACGCCGTCGCGGGTTGCTCACGTCACCGGTCCGGGATGGCGACGCACCTCCGATATTGAAGCATCAGGCCGCACGCAGGGTGCGGTCGGCATCCCAGATGAATGCGGCCAACTCCCGCGCCACCGCAGTGACGACGACATTGTTGTGCTTGCCGCGCGCCTTGAGCTTGCGGAACTTGTGGGTCAGGCGCAGCTGCGCCTTCCACGCCAGCTCGCGGATACACGGATCGATGTCCTGGGCACGGCGCTCGATGATGACGCTGACCTTGGGGACATAGCGGTACGCCCATGCCGCTTCGATCAGCAGCGTCCGCGCCCAGCGATTGCCGCAGCGCGTGATCGGCCCCTGTCTGCGCGTGTTGCCGGAACTGTGTTCGCCGGGCACCAGACCCAGCCATGCCATGAAGCGGGCGGGATGGTTGAAACGGCTCAGGTCCGCGGTCTCGGCGACGACGGTGTAGGCCACGGTCTTCTGGATCCCGCGAAATGCCTGCAGCGCACAGGCCAGCGGATACCCGTCCCAGGCCGGCGCCAGGTGATCCATTTCGGCTTCGAGGCGATCGCGTCGGCGCTCACGCTGCGAGATCGTGTCGATCAGCTCCTGCAGCACGATCTGCCGGGGTGCGCTGGGCAAGACCAGCTCGGAGAGCCAGCGCCGGTGCGCGGCATTCCACGTCGCCCTGCCGGTGTAGCGGATGTCGTTGCGCAGCAGAAACGCCTTGAGCCGCTGGCGCGCTGCCGCGATGTCGCGCTTGGCCTGCTGCCAGGCGCGAACCACGTCGCGAAACGCCTCCTGCTCCGGCGTCGGCACATGGACCGGCGTCAACACGCCGGCACGCAGCGCCAGGGCGAGCTTGCGCGCATCGCGACGATCGGTCTTGATCCGTTCGCCCGGGCTTTTCGGAATCAGCGACGGGGCTGCCACGCAGCAGCGCTGCTGCTTCTGGACAAGATAGCGATGCAACCAGAACCCGCAGGGCCCGGCTTCGTAAACAAAGTGCAGCGCCCCGCGCCCCGCCAGCTTGGTGATCAATCGGTCGATCGCGTACTGCTGCGTGCCAATGGTGCCGACGTCGACCACCGGATCATCGGGCAGCGATCCAACGCAGGCCACGGCAATCGAATCCTTGTGCACATCCAATCCGACAAAGACGGTGCTATCGTGTTTCATGCTGACCTCCGCATGAGGAAACCGACCTTGAGCGTAGTGCTATCTCGCTCGTGCGGCTCTGGCCCTGGGCCAACCCGCGATAAAGGCCTCGCGGAGGTCAGCGCCTTTTCGGGCTCCTGCGAAAGTCATACTGTCTAG